>Ga0075439_14252_pt1 | contig 13961 bp, 12 predicted proteins | sample MintriSingleCell_FD_74264 | JGI IMG/M metagenome (GOLD analysis project Ga0075439, IMG submission 74264) | Marine eukaryotic communities from Monterey Bay, USA to study complex ecological interactions - Minidiscus trioculatus JGI Plate_4_G5... | ecosystem: Environmental > Aquatic > Marine >... | reverse complement strand
GAAGATACACAAAGACCAAATGAAGCACTCCGAACTCAAATACTTCATAATGAACACACGAATTCATAAGATAAAACAATACTAACGCGGACTTTCCTGCCAATAGACCATCCCACACACCTAGACACGTAGAGCCATTACATGATTCATCTTTTCCTATAGTTTCTGCAGCGTTGGCTGTAGTATAATAAGGGAACAATGATGTTGTTGATGGCTCATTGGATGATGGAAAGTTGATTGATGTTGCAGCAATTGTCATTAAAGATAGAAATGATCGTCTACTATTATAATTTCTTCTTGATATTGCATCCTCAACATACCGATGGTTCTTATCATATGTAGATTCATCCATATAAGAGTTGTGGTCGAGGCAATCATCATCGTTCGACAAACACATCACTCCACATGATGTGATTTTATGATGTTTACTTTTAGCTGATGAAAGTAGTACCATTGATTGAAATGCCAAAGATATTGACGGACAAAAGAAGAATAACAAGGCTATATTTAATGCCTTCATAATGGAATGGGCCATTGCTATTGGTTTACTCCTCAAGCAATGACGACTTCTGCCTCATCTCATTCATAAACTCGAGGATATAATATATCGATATACCAAAGATACCTTTTTAGTGCTCCGTAACTCTAAATATCTCAAATCATTGTACATAATTATATGAAAAGTTCATCCCCGTGGCATTATTAAATCGTAATTACTTAATACTTTCTCGCAAAATAGTTCAAATATATTTAAAAATAGTCATTTTACTTATACCTACCCCATTACTACCATACTTTGTGCGTTAGGCAGACATAATAACTCGCGGCTACTACTACTCACGACGCCATATGATATAGGATAAGTATACCCACTAGATATTGCAATTAGATATACAGTGTTTATTATCTGCGGTCGAAATATTCAATATAAGTTTACCGGCTGAAATAAGCTCCAAACACAAGGTGCACATCCTACCAGACATAAAACTCCTGCCGGAGGCTATTGCAATTAAGTATTGATATATATGAACAGTAAATCAATATCATATATAATCGCCACCGCTATTAACAGATAGCCCCCTACTATTACCAACCTAAACTAACTTAAACTATGAACAACCCACCAGGAGGAAGTATTGGTAGTTCAGATGGTTCACATTCATTAGAGCCATCACATCCACCTGAAGATGAAGATGAGGGTGGTATACCGCATAATTTGTCTGATCCACAATTGGCACCGCAAGACGACGATGAGCCTCAAGAAATAGATGATATTATGGAAGAAGACGCTGCAATAGGGGTGGCAGCGGATATGCCACCAACCCTCCATGATAATAACGCCCAACAAGCTTTAAATAATTTGCCTATAGAAAACTCAGGTACATCACAACAGCCATCATCATCAAATACCACCCAACCACGGCAACCAATAACAACTAGTATAAAGGATAGCAAACTAACAATCCAACTACCATCTTCTCTCCCATCATCCTCCCGACCTCCTTCTTCTCTAACTCATACCCAAAATCAAAATACAAAGTCATATACAGACACGGTAATTAATGGTGAGAGTATGAATAACTTGGCAATGAATAGTCCTTGTATAAAAACACAGTTATTACCACAAATTCAAGAGGGGATTGGTATGTTGCCACAGCAGCAGTTGTCTACGGGAAGTCAACAAACAGGAAGAAGAGAAGGAGAGGGAGGAAGAGAAGGAAAACAACAAACTAGCGGTGAGAAGTCAATAGAAATATCATCCAGGTTGAATCATACATTGGGATCTCAAGGACGTGTAGATAGAACAGTTGATGAAGTGCAAGAAATGATGGGACCATATAGAGCCAACACGCCCGGTGATATGTCATTATCATCGGAAATTTCAGTGTCTACTACTGCTGCTGCAATTACCCAACAACATCAGCCACAGCAGCAGCAGTCAACGGGAATGATATCAACTGGTAGATATGGCAGTCCAGCCATTGAGGGCACATCATCATCAACAACAACGAGTGGAATAAAAACAACGAGTGGTGGAGTAAAAACACAAGAAGATAATAATACACAAGGAGGGAGAGAAGCTACCGCGGCACATGAACGTCGACAAAGTGGTAAGTTATCACCACGTGCTGCTACTTCTCAATCTATTGACAATAACAATAGAGCGAGGAGAATGATAACCTCGAATATACGCGGACCACCAAATATGACATTGGAACGATTGAGTTATATTTTGGGTAGGGGGAGTTTGATTATGGTAAGTCCTTTTCTTATGTGTGAACCTATCTTGATTATAGTTTATCATGACTTATTGCAATTAATCTAACACCCCAATACCCCATCTCACCCTACACAAATCCACCCAAATTCCAAACCCTACAAACAAATCCACCCAAATTCCAAACCCTACAAACAAAAAACAGATTAACTTCTCCCAACGTAATCTATCATCTGCCGATGCACCATTAATTAAATCGGCAATTATATCCAATCCACAATTAAGTGTATTAAAATTGGGATATAATAATCTGGGTAATGTCGGGGCGAAATTAATTGCCGAGGCTATATATGCTGGCGGTGGTGGTGATAGAAATGGTGGAAAGGAAAAACAGATGTTGGAAGGATCTGAGAATCCCCGACAACATAGACATCATCATCCATCATTATCAGTATTAGACCTAGGATTCAACAACATCGGCAATGAAGGGTGTACCTCCTTAGCTCAACTTGCAGTCTCGTCCAATTCCCAATTATCAACATTATACCTATCAGGGAATGCCATACACGAACAAGGCTCACTGTCATTAGCCAACGTAATTACCAAGGGATGTGGATTAACATCATTACATTTAACAGCCAATAATATTGGAAGTAGGGGAGTTAAAGGGTTAATGAGAAGTATTGCCGAGTTTGATGTTACTGTGCAGATGGCACGTCAGGATTATGAAAATCGAATGGCATTGGAGGAAGAAGAGGGGGTGGGGAAGAAGAAGAAACGAATAGAGAAAGAGGAGAATGGATTATTGAAGAGTGAAGAAGAGAAGAATGTAGATGATGATGTTGATTTAGAATCATTGGGTATTAATTCCGACGAGGGGAAAGAAGAAGAACAAGGTATCAAAGGGGATAACAATGCTACCGCTAACAATAGCGATGGTGGTTCATCACCAGCAGATGACTTGTCACGGTTAAAGGGATATAAGTGTTTGGAGGAGTTATACCTGGGTGGGACACATATGGGATCGACGGGTTGTCTATCCGTATCGAACATGTTGTTGACAAACTTATCACTACGTGTACTTTGTCTATCGGATAATGGGTTGAATGATCAAGACCTATCATTATTCTCACAGTCATTATCACGTAATCGAGAACTGCCACTCGAGACGTTACGACTATCATTTAACAAGCTAACATGTGTGGGCGTTGAGACATTGATGAATGCAATCTGGGGATCCAAGACATTACGTGAAATCAAGTTGGATAATAATCAAATACGCGATAGGGGTGCACAGCTTGCCGCGGTGGTATTAACATCCGTGGATCTTGAGGTGTTGGACATGGGATTTAATCGATTAACAATTGTGGGGATTAAGGCATTGATGAAGAGTTTGGCTGAGAACCGGTCATTGCAAACATTGACCTTATCGGGTAATGTTTTGGATACAAATGCCTCCAAGGCTGTGTCGTATGCATTGGCATATAATAAGACAATACGGAAGCTATATGTAGATCATTGCTCTTTGAGTTATGCCGCACAGCGACACATCGCCGCGGGGATTGTATCGAATAGTAACCTGGCGCTGCGGGTAATGTCAGGGTTTCCCTTGGGAGCCATCTCTGTCACCCTCGGATTGCCCGGAGCGATGGAAACGTGGTCCAATGAGCAGGTATTAAAGTTCATCAGAGTGATGTGGGATCGATATCAACACGAGAAGGAAGCTGCACTCTTAGCTTCGTCAAAGGATAGCACTCAATCAATGTCAACAATGGGAGGTATGTCCGAAGCCTCGGCTACCGCAGCATCTGAAAAGTCTGCTGAGAAGCCCGAGCCCAAGATAGGTCCATCAGACCCGGCGACAGTAGTAGCTGCAGCCAAGAGTGCATTCGAGGCACTTGGCGATGCTGGAGGAGCACTGCTACTCACAGAAGAGCCTCAACGAGCTATATCAGAATCATCTCCAATGGTTTCATCCGATGCGGTAATGTTGGAAAAGACACCCTCGGGAACAATACGAGTACCTTCTCTTGATGAGACAGATGAGGAGTCGTCACGTCAATCATCTTATCACAAGCCTGTTCCTTTAGAAGTCAGCACGTTGCACACATCCACGGATACATTGTGCACGGCAAATGGTAAAGACTGTCCCGAAACTCCCGTGGACCCAGCAGCCAAGAAACGAAATATGGATTGGCTGCGGCAACATTTCCGGTCATTGAATGAAATGAGTCAACTACCATATGTCTATGCCGACTTGATACAATTATATCGATACTTTTATTCCCCAGCGGATGCCGACGATGATGGTAGTAGTGTACATGATGGAATGCCACCGCCTCAGCTGGGTATTGGCTCCAGTAACATATCAAGTTCACCACCACAGAGGACATCGGGCATGCAACGGAAAATCTCATACAGAGGTTTGCATGATGTGATGATGGGACAGAGCAGCACTCTCCTTTCAGCATCACCTAACTTTAGTGCAGAAAACTCGAGCAAGAGAAGATCAGTATCAGACCAATTGGCTCAGCCTGCAACAAAACGAGCACGAAGTGGCAAGCCACGGATAGATTACTTCCCACGGTTAAAGGTGAAGATTGAGTTGTATCTGTCCTCTTCCAAACAAACAAAAGCATTAATTCTGCTACGGCAGCTCAAGTTTGTAGAAACAACAATGTTTCATGGAGTAAATCCATATTGTGATCAATCCTCCACAACTGGCTCAATGTCAAGTGAGCCAATAGCTACCGATGCAGAAGTTATACTGATTGACATGTTGTGATTAAGGCCATGGATGAGGCCATCAATAAAGCGGCATGTTCACTCATTGAATACATTATAATTATATAAAAACAATCATTTGTTCAAATCATCTAATTGTTCACTAGCTAGTTATGTCTCCGTTATTTATGTATACATCTAGTTTAAGCATCTCAACGGTGCTTTCCCTTTTTCCTTTGCCACTTCGTTTTCTTCTTCCAAAGCTTCTTCTTCTTCTTCTCCGGTACTTTCTCTCTGAAACAGGGCAATAATCTCAAGCATCCAATAGTAGCTTTAACCAACTCCCAAAACATACATACTGCCTCCCAAAGCATGCGTATGAACATGCATAATGCCTCCCAAAGCATGCGTATAGGCAATGATTTGAGGTATCTAATAGTAGCTTGAACTATCTCCAAACACATGGAAACGAACTCCCCAAGCATGCGTATGTTGTTTGATACGAGAAGATCAAAGATAAGTACCGCTATTCTATAATAGTTGCAACCTTTGTGCACTGGAGCAAAAAGATATGCAATGAGCATCACTAAGGAAGCAAATAACATGGCCACACAAGCTCAATACTCACCAAATTTTAACCTTTTCACAATCACGACACGAAACTTTTTGTGTAGCCCCCGATACCATACAACCTGGTCCTTTACACCATATACATTCATCACAAGAGTCACAGTAACTCTTTTGGCAATAGCTACATGTCGATGAGCATTCGTTACAAAGTCGCTCTCCACATTTTTGGCAAGTGATCCAAGAAGCACAATCAGGACATTGTGACATACTACAAAATGCACTGTACATATAAATCGAATGAGATAAAGTCAATACGCAGCACTAGACAACTTGCCTTCTTGTATTCAAAAAGACACACTCACCAGACTTTCACAACATCACATGCTCTACAAGTCATAGTATCCCCACACATCTCACACCATTCCACCTTGTTGCAACCACTGCAGTAAACCTTTTCACAACACTTGCACTGGTCAATTTCACAATTCTCAAAACAACCAAAGCAAAAGTTTTCCATGCACTGATAGCAAGTGATATCAATAACTCCATCCCTCTGATTTGCCAATTGGAAGCCCTCGTTCCCTTCACAAATTCCACATCCCTTTGAACACTGGAATCTACGCTCATTCAACATCCTATCAAATCTTGCTAAGAATTGCGTCAATACATCACTTCTTTCCTCACGCCACTTCTTTGGTAGTTGTACATGTACCAACGAGTTGCCCTGTGTGTTTAGTATGCTATTGAGGATGGGAATAACTACCGCTGCAGAGATGGGCGGCTCTGGTGTAATAGCTGGATTCTCATGATCTCCAACTAAACTTAAATCAATTCTTTCTAACACTGTAGACCTCATAAGAAGTTCTAATCCACATCCTGTAATACCAACACAGTTTGTAAACTTTAATGATTTGGTTTTATTTTGCGCATCAATACACAACAATACCCATCGGATATCATTATCGGTCAAACTACGCCCACCATAAACAGCTTCTTGTATATCCTTAAAATCTAATGATTCCCATTTCTCATTTGATGATGTTGCTATTGCTTTGCATATATCTGATGGTTCTTGAGATGTTGGTGCATCAAACAGAGAAATTGCAAAAGATACACATGATGTGCGTGGTAGAAAAGAAGCCACATTTGGCAGCAAGGCATTTGGTAAATCGGTCAGTAGCTGTAAAGAGTTGGAAGAGGTCTCTCCGCAGTGCCTTTGCCACTTATTGCCCGTAGGAGTTGCCATCTTTCTACTATCGAATATGAGTACTAACAACTTACTTGATTTATCGGGACTCGAGAATACAAAGTGGAGACTAAACGACTCCTTCTCTCTCTCATATCTCTGCTTTGCAAATACACCTTATCCTGTGTCCTCATTCATCTCCTCAACCTTGCATAACTGGTAAATAAAGTATAAGGTTAGTATTGTATCGTTCACTACAATTTGCAGCTTATTCATTGTGTCTATAATTAAATATATCTAAAAATTCTCTTTTTTATGTTCACTGTTCACATGACATGCACTAACTGTTTGTTGTCTTTAGCCTAACTAATGCCTCTTCTCCTCTTCCTTAGCCTTTAGGCATCATCCAAAAGTGGAGCAACAGACTCAACACAAACAGAGCAATTGAAACCACCCCTTTTAAGCGCCTTCACCCTACAATCAGTACAATATGTAGTGCCACAACCTTTCTCTGTTACTGGGCAGCCATCCTTCCATGCATTACATCTTCGGACACATTCAGCACCCAACTCCTCGCCTTCTTTGGTACAATACTTGCCAAGGTGAGTGTCATAGCAATTAGCTCTTTTGCAGCCCTCTCCCTGACAGTCCAATACGTAATCGTGACCACAGTTGATGCTACAATAACTTTTTGAACAGTATTGACAATCAAGCCAAGAAGTAGCACAGTCTTCACACGACCATTCTTCACAGTATTGTTGTGCACTGATAAAACGTATGTAAGCCCAAAATGTGGACATAAAGAAGAAAAATCATGAATCAATAGGGTACTCACCAAATTTTGAGCTTATTACAATCGTCACATGACGCCTTTTGCACCGCACCCGATGCCATACATCCTGGTCCTCCACAGAATAAGCATTCATTACAAGTTTCGCAATAACTTTTCTGGCAATAGCTACATGTCAATGAGCATTCGTCACAAAGTCGGTCTCCACATTTTTGGCAAGTGACCCATGAGGCACAATCAGAACATAGTGGTAAACTACACCATGTACTACCATATGAATTTTATGGATCGAATGAGATAAGGTCAATACGCAGCACACTAGACAATTTGTCTTTTTATTCAAAGAGACACACTCACCAGACATTCACAACATCACAGGCTTTACAAGAAGCCTTACTGCATACCTCGCACCAATGCACCTTGTTGCAATCATTACAGTAAACCTTTTCACAACACTTGCACTGGTCAATTTCACAATTCTCAAAACAACCAAAGCAAAAGTTTTTCATGCACTGATAGCAAGTTATATCAATGACTCCTCTCCGCTGATTTACCGATGGAAAATCCTCACTTCCTTCACAGATTCCACATCCCTTTGAACACTGGAATCTACGCTGATTTAACACCCTATCCAATCTTTCTAAAAACTGTCTTAATATATTACTCCTTTCCACACGCCACTTCTTTGGTAGTTGTACGTGTACCAACGAGTTGCCTTGTGTGTTTAGTATGCTAGTGAGGATGGGAATAACTACCGCTGCAGAAATCGGCGGCTCAGGGTCGATATTGGGATTCTCATAATCACCTACTAGACTCAAATCAATCCTTTCCAATACCACTGATTCACGTATAGATTCTAATCCTCTACCCGTGATACCAACACAGTTTGTAAACTTAAATGATTTGATTTTATTTTGCGCATCGATACACAACAATACCCATCGGATATCATTATCAGTCAAACTACGCCCACCATAAACACCTTCTTGTATATCCTTAAAATCTATAGATTCCCAACTCTCACTTGAAGCGGTTACAATTGCAATACTAATTGCTGATGGTATATGAGAGGATATACCATCAAGTTGTTGTTTAGTCATTGCCATTGCAAAAGATACACAAGATACGCGTGGTAGAAAAGAAGCCACAGTTGGAAGAATTGCCCCCGGTAAATCGGTCAGTAGTTGCAGAGAAGAATTAGATGTGGTATATACGCTGTGCCTTTGCCGCTTATTGTCAGTAGGGGTTGCCATCTTGCCAATACTTATCAACTAACAACTTGCCAGGCCATGAAGTCGGAAATTTTGAATTGATTAAGTAACTATTTGGCGATTAAACGAAAGATATATTTTATCCCTCAGTTAAGGGTAGGAAAAGATTTGGATGTTATTTAGTTATATTTGGGTATATTATTGAGCTCAAATATCCAAAGTATGAATGGGTATCATTTTATTCATTTAGAGGGAATAAAGTCCCGAGGGAATCATAATGAGTAAAGAGAGAGTTAGTAATATACATAGTTGATAGAGAACTAGATTAATATACCTGCAAATCATCAATTAGGATATACGGTTAGTGTAGTAGTAGTATTGTTCACTGCAATTATTGTTGTAGCTTATCATTGTGCGTATCTCTAATATCATATCTAAAATTTCTCTTTTCAAATTATATCTATTATGATTTTATGATATGCACCGTCAACAGATGAAACTATCTATCAACGCTGAAACGGGGAAGACAATTGCAATCGAAGCTGAACCAACAGAGACGATTAATGAGATTAAAGTAAAGATTAATCTCAAAGAGGGGGTTCCAACTCATACGCAGCATCTCACCTTTGATGGTACACAACTAGTAGACCATAATACGTTGACTAATTACAACATACAAGATGGAGCTACACTCAAATTAGGTAATGATTACTTGCAAGTTTGTTTGGATATTATATAAACCTGACATATTTACTCATCTCATATATAATATATATAGTTCTCAACTTATCGGCATCAGTTACACCGGAAGAGGATAAATGTGGAGTGTGTAGTTTTTCTCTCAAAGGGCCATCCTCTGCATATTTTACAAATCCCTATGACACAGATGGATTAAAGATTTCTTTTGGAAAGTGTGGTCATAATTTTCATTTAGATTGTGTTCAGGGACAATCGGATTGTCCAAAGTGTGAGGATGCTAAATGGGAAGAGGAAAAAGTCGAATCAATTCCTGGTCTTCTTGATACACAGAGCCAAAGTTCTATGCAAATCTTTGTTTCCGCTGGCGAAGGGATGAGAAGTAGAAGGAATCATCGTACGTTCACTCTCGTAGTTGGAGCAACAGATACAGTTGCAAGTGTGAAGGAGAAGATTTGGGGGCATTCTAATGTCAGTCCTCGTAATCAACTTCTGTCGTTTTATGGTAGGCAATTATTGGATAATGAACGAACTCTTGCTGATTATAATGTACCCCCCTTATCTCCTCTAAAGGTGGTGCTTTGTGGGAATTATCAACTATTCGTGAAGACACTAACTGGAAAGACTATTACTTTGGATTCATCTCCAACTGATACGATAAACGACCTCAAGGCGAAGATTCAAAACAGGGAAGGTATCCCTCCAGATCAACAGCGTTTAATCTTCGCGGGTATACAATTAGAGGACGGCCTTACATTGGGAGATTACTGGATCCAGAGGGAGTCTACACTACACCTTGTCCTTCGTCTACGAGGTATGATATCAACATTCACCTCAAATAATGCATCTGATCCTCTGATCAGTTATTTGATGATGACGGATGAACAACGAGATTCTACTGAGGTCCCGTTTAAAGAGTTGAAGAAGAAAGCAAAATCAACAGGGTCAGCCGAATTCTATACATTCAAGTATGATAAAGATCCAAAGGTCTTGGCTGTTTCACAGATGGACATTCTTTGTGAACTGCTTCAGTTTGTATGGGATAAAACTTCTGTGGCGGGGGACAGTAGTAGGGTGGATATGCGATTGACTTTATCACCTCAGCAACTTGTTGCAATACTTGCATCTCTAGATGGCTCGTTGTCTGAGGAGAATCATAAATCTGCAAGACTTGATTCGGTGTTCAAGAGGTTGTTTGAAAAGGTACCATCTTCAAATTTTCATGATTTGGGTCACAAGATTGCACTTCGGATGACAAAAGGTCCAACAAATTCATGTATTGACTTCCACTGTGATGGTGGATATGCTACATCGACATCACAAATCCCTCTCAACTCACCTTTGGAATATAAAGGAGGCAAGCTTGTCTTCTTCGTCAACAATAAACTCCATGAAATTCCTAGGAAAAGGGGCTCCTTGGTTCAGCATCCTCCCAAAGTTATGCATGCCGTCACAAGCGTAACTCAGGGTGTTAGAAAGAGTCTATTCATCGTTGATCAAACAAATGGTATTGGGGGGCACGGAGTAGTTAAACTAACTTCTGAACACGTTGTATCCTTTTTGGCTCATCGTGCTTCTCAGCCGAGCAATGCGTCAACTGGAGGAAGGAAGCGTGGCCGAGATGAAGCTTGATAGCTGATGATATGGAGAAGCAAATCTTGTGATATTATGAAATCATTTAGTTTATTTAGTTGGCCGGGACATGCCATTTGGATATATAATGAATAATGACTACTTTATTAAGGGGCAAACAACTTCTACTTCAGTATTACTTATCTGCAATCTTTAGATACAATATCAATATTCTCCTTTACAACCACTTCCGCTTCCTTCTTTCCGTACTTTTGTCCAATATTCTTCATCGCCTCTTGTGCTCCCTCACACTTGGCCACAGAGCTTTTACATCGAATGATACCAAAGACTGTATATTCATCTAATTCCATACATGCTTGTACTACTCTTTGTACCACTTCTGATGCACTGATACCATCTTGTTGTTTTGTTTCTATCCAAGCTATCTGTTCTTTTGACAACTCTACCTGCTTTGATGCTTTTTCTTCATCATGAGAGTCTGTAGATTGTTTTGATATTAATGATTGTGACTTTCCTTCGAGCGCAACACAGTTTATACAACATCTTATAGCCTTGGATATACTCGATAGTTTGTGTTTAGTTGCCATATTCTCAAGCCATTGCCATTGTACTTGTGTCAAAACGAGCGTAACGTTTGTGTAAGAGGTCTTCATCTTTGCAACAACTCGAATCTATACTTGTGCCCGTCTTTGATTAACAACCTTAAAACTGATATAATATCAGGCATATACCTTGATCGTTTAAGTTGATTGGATGGTCAATATAATCCTATAATCTGTTGCCATTAACAAGCTTTGCTATTCTTACAGGTATCACCTCGACTCCACCGCGTACTCCGAGTAAAACTAGCTAGAAATTTATAATATCCTAATGTGATAGTATGAGTATATCAGCACCCTCTACAACCAAACCACACAACAAGCAAGTGATAAAGGTATCAATCGGCGTTAGTTAATTAGCTTGCAAGCACATCGAATTACAAAGCCTATCACTACACTTCACTCAGAGAACACCTCAAATCACAACAAAGGGAGCTCTCTCCTCGACGATTGCAACAAGACACCTTCCATCCTCCTCATCGACAATATCAATGTAATTTACCTATTAGGCGATAAATGTATGTATGGTGATGATCTTCTTCCGCGCGGTCGGTGCTTATGATGTGATCAAAATTATTATTCATTGCAATAAAAACAAAGTATCTTCGATAAGTATCTTTGATATGAACACTACGCGATACAATAGAGAGAGATAAGCTAACGATGTCAAATACACTGCATAATGATGACGACGACCTTTCTTCTACTACAATATAAATACTCGATGCTAGCTCTATTCTTTCTGTGTGTCGCAATAGGGCTGCTCATAAAGACTCTCATGTCGTAGTAGCTTTTCTCCCCACATCTTGCTTCTCTCTGTCATACACACTTCTTTTGTTGTAATAGCATGCAATTGTTGATGCAAGACCCGTATACATCTGCCTCCTTTACTGCTTATATTGTTTCATATCGATAAATAATATCCAATTAGTTGCTACTTCTGTATTGCAATAGGTCCGGAGATCTAAGAGATTCAATGATCATGGATGAGGAACAACAATCTACGACATCTGCTTCAACTACGGTCTATGGTGGCAGTAGTAAACAAGAAAATAATAATGCAGTAAATGCAATTAAAACTGCAGTAACATTCGGTAGTACTGCAAAGGACACTTCTACTATTAGCAAAGATGCTGATTCGGGACGACAAGTAAAGATGGGTAGTCCGGACCGTAAGTTGTCAATGGTATCGCGTATGTATGATATCGATGGAGATGGCCAGCTAGGTAAGTGTCAAGTGTGTTTATTATGAGTGCAACATATCATGTGTTCTGCACTATAACAAAAAGCACTCACATCATATGTTCTCTTTTACAGACGAGGCAGAATTAGCAATGAGAGCCCTCGATCGCTCGAATAGAGGACATCTAACCAATGATAGTGTATACAAATTAATGCAAGAACAAATGGCACAGCAGCGACAATTATTCAAATTCAAGAAGATTATGATTGGATTATCTGTATTAGTAGTATTACTAACATTATCTAATTTGGGTACTAGCTTTGCAGCGGCATACCTCGCTAAAGATACAAGTGTAAATGATAAGGATGTATTGGTGAATTCACATACAAAGAAAGCATTGAGTACACAAACTACTTCTAATCAGTATGGTGCTGATCGTGATTTAGAGGTACCAGATGTTGAAGATCCAAAGATTGCTTTCCAAACGTTTGTGGCTAATAAAGGAGGAGAAGGTGAAAGTGGTGGTGAACCATGGGAAGGGGAAGATTCATCTGGTAGACGTCTTGCTTGTGAAGAGATTGAAGTGTGGAATGATGTTACTGGTGAGTATGACACAGAACTCAATTGTGATACCAAGCCCGGAGGGGAAGGATTGGTTATTGATGAAGGGAATAGGGGCTTGTTCGGATCCTGTGCCAATATCCGTGATCAATGTGAACAACGGAACAATGTTGATATATACCGAAAGTTCTCAAACGGTGAACGTGTTACTATAAATGTCTGTGGACCTAGTACAAGAGTTACAGCCGTTCCAAAAGGGAGAAGATATGAGTTTAAAGCTCAAGGATTGACAAAGGTGATTATGCAAATGACAGACCGCGGATGCAAATTCGACGGAGCCGACTTGTCTCAGCAAGCTGGAGAAGTATGTGATACTGGTTCTGGTGAGTCTGATTCTTTGTGTACCAAATTCTTCTCTGTTAAAGCCCACATCTTATGCACTTTCTTCTCCTCTCCCCTCACTCGTCCATTACACAGACTGTACTCGTGGTCATAAGTGTTATCAAATGCCTGCTAAAAGGGTATCAAGTTGCAAGAATGATTGTAGAAGTGCTTTCAAAGGAGGATCAAGGGCCTCTAAAATCAGATTTAACGAGTGTGCTTCGAATTGTGAAGGGAATACATGTGAGC
>Ga0075439_12214_pt1 | contig 14002 bp, 12 predicted proteins | sample MintriSingleCell_FD_74264 | JGI IMG/M metagenome (GOLD analysis project Ga0075439, IMG submission 74264) | Marine eukaryotic communities from Monterey Bay, USA to study complex ecological interactions - Minidiscus trioculatus JGI Plate_4_G5... | ecosystem: Environmental > Aquatic > Marine >... | reverse complement strand
AACCATAGTTTCCTCTTCGTAAATATCATCAATCATATCCGCAACATCGCGCATAAGAAGGGAAGATTCTGGCTCATTCGCCATGGCCCATAGACATCTTAGAAAATACTCGTATTCATGAGAATTATCTACTCCTTCTTTGGTCTTTGACTTGATGAGTACAAAGTCAACTACATCACCTGGGAAATGATCTTGCTCACTCTTTAATTCTTCTTCTTTGCGCTTCCATTCGTCATCCTTTGCCGACATCTCATCTAAGAAATCAGGGTTATAATCATAGAGTGTATCAACTATATATCTGACCACGTCCTTACGATGATAAAGCTGGTCCATCATATCATCTCCGACCTCGCAGCAGTCGTCTCTCCCCATCATATCGAATAGTTTTTGAAACTTCAAAGGGGACTTAGGATCTTGCAGACCATTGATTGGATATCCACTCCTTGATTTAAAAGCCGCCGCATGCAATCCAAATGTACGTATGTTTAGCTTCCATTGATCCCTAGTCTTCGGGATTCGGTACCACTCATCGACAATGTACGTCTTCATTCGTTCATCCTCGTCACCTATTGAATTTGCCTTTGCAAGATTCCGTGCCGCCCGCTCGACACAGGTCTCCCTATCCACACCATAACAGGATAGATCCTCTTCCACAGTATTATCGTCGATATTAATAATCAGCCTATCGTTGGGTGATCCCGCACAATCATAATGCCCACAGAAGTTTTCAGTTGCATTACATAGAGCCACAAGGCTCATTATATTGTCCTGATCTTTCAGAGACAAGCTCAGGCCTTTCTTTTCCTGAATAACAGGTGCTTGAAAGTAGAGACGACTAACACTATCAATAGCCAAGAAAATATATCCCTTGTGACTAGTCCTGGCAGCTAAACACACCACATCACGAGCACCTTCATCAACTAGTCTATGAATAAGCTTTTCCGATTGAATGTAATATACAATATTAACCACGGCGTATGAAGCTTCGTCTCTAGCATTTACAAACTTGAAACCATTATGAATCATTTCATTATCGTGGAAATCTTCAGAAGAGGCCAACTTTATCAATCTAGTAACAATACCCTCATCGAACAATACATCTATAAGCTGCCTGTTCACTTCGGCTGTAATTTCATCCACTCCTAAGGCTGGATACTTTAGAAGGACACGAATGATAAGAGTAGCATGATAGGCCATATTCAAAGTATATGTCCCAAATGGAACATCTAGAAGCTTTAGCATCAAATTGAAGAATCCTGCATCAATCATTAGTTTGATACGATGTTTTTGTTCTTCTGGTGATAATTTGGGCATCATTTTCCAATGATCGAGAGTAGTATCAGTTACATGAAGTACTTTATCAACAGCCTCATGCCCTGGATCACTTGAACGAAAGTGCATTTCAAAAGTAATCTTTGGGAGATTTGAAATTGCTGTTGATATTGCATCTGAATACTCCTTATCTAATATACCCAAAACAATACTGCAATAGGTTGATAGTAGTGTAGCAACGAATGATAATAATACAACTCTCATATCGGATTAAAGATCTTTATATTGATACTAAATGTGCTTTGAGGTATTATTATATTCATATAGTGAATTGATATAGTCCTGACAATTAAATACTACAAATCCTTGATTGACTAATGTGCTTTGATGTCCATTGCACCCAATTGATTGCACCTCTCCTCAATAGCCATCACACAAGACATAAGAGCGTGAGCTGCAGACTAGAGTGCAGATGCATCAGATGCTCAGCCCACTCTCATAAAAAGGATACCAATATCTTTTGATATCATCCCTCGATCTTTTTCACTTGGTGTTTTTCGACGAGATGAGATTGCAACCGCCATTTGTCTACGAGGTGGAGGATATCGACAGCATTCCTTGTATCATCTTTGTCTACAACATCATCATGTGCATTTTTACATACTGCTTCCTTTTCATCGCGGCAGCTTCGGAATGTAAAATGCAGTACATCACTGTATCAACAAAGATCCAATGTTACATCATCATCATTAGATAGATTGACATTGGATGATATTGTACAATCGCTGAAAGAGGGTAAATATAAAAAGATATTGGTCGTTTCTGGCGCTGGAGTGTCTGTTTCTGCTGGTATACCGGATGTAAGTCGATATAATGATGCATATAACATGTATCTTCTTACTCTGATCTATACATATCAATGCATTGTTTTGCTTATATACAGTTTCGATCTCCAGGGTCAGGATTGTATGACAATTTGCATAAATATAATCTACCTTATCCTGAAGCTATATTTGATGTTGACTGTAAGTGAGTGTATACCATGTATATCATTCGAATCACTTACTAATATCGGATCCATCACAGTTTATCGGCAGAATCCAATGCCTTTTGTAACATTGTCAAAGGAGATATGGCCAGGAGAAAAGTACTTTCCAACATTAACTCATTGCTTCTTTAGTTTACTTGATAAGAAGGGATATTGCAAAGAGTTTATGTAAGTTTGTTTTGTTGTAAGTGATATGCAATATGCACATTATGCACAAACTAATGCTTATGTCGGACGATATCAAAGACACAAAATATAGATGGGCTAGAAGCAGTTGCCGGAGTTGATCCTGAGAAACTTGTAGAATGTCATGGACACTTTAGAGCGGCGAGCTGTATCAATTGTGGTACATCGCACGAGGCCGAAGATGTAAAAGCTAGTATGCTTGAGAAGGGAGAAGCGCCATTATGTAACAAATGTGGAAGCTTAGTAAAGCCAGATATAGTATTCTTCGGGGAAGTCATGCCAAGATTATTTAGTGACATGGTGCACTTTGATGTTGCTGCTGCAGATTTAGTTCTAGTGCTTGGAACATCTTTGAAAGTCGCGCCAGTGGCCTCAATACCAGACTGGGTGAAGAGTGATGTGCCTAGAGTATTGATCAATAGAGAGATGGCTGGAACCTTCAGTGAAGATAGGGATGTATTTGTCGAAGAGGATTGTGATGAGAGTGTCAGGAAGATATGTAAGATGATAGGCTGGGAAGAAGAGCTCGATCAACTGTACTCTGACACTCATTCTAAATGAATAGTTTGAACTACATACTACAATACTTTAGCATGATATTTACATACTACATACAACAACAGTACACAACACGAGTAACTATCGAGCTTTTCCTGCCGAACGATGCCTAGTCCTACTCTTGGAACGACTCTTTGACTTACGCTTTTGTTTGGCTTCGGCTGCTGAGCTATCTTCCTCATCTTCTTCTCGAGGTACCGGGCATAAGTCAAGACGAATCTTTGGAAGTGGTTTTACTTCTACTGTGACCGGATTTCTTGGTACATCCTCAAAGTTGTTGAAATCTGCAAACTCGTCATCAGTGTTGACATTTGATTGAGGCATGGATTTGGGTTGTGAGATGCCGACTGTGTTTGAATCAATTCTACGCATAGATGGTGTGCTCGGTCTTTCTTGAGTCTGACGTTGTTGAGATCTATTTGGGGATCTCTGGTTAGCAGGGATTGCATTTGAAGCTCCATTAAACCCAGAGCTTGGAGACGATCGATTCGTCACTGGCAATCGTCGAGGTGAGGTTGAGTTGTAAGCGGCATTCCTGCTAGCAAGAACACTATCAAAAGATGTAATGGAAGGGCCGGGATGTCTCCTTGGAGAGACAGAAGTGTTTCTAATCGATGTGTCTGGCTGACCATCAAATCCCGGTAACGTATTGTACACATCAAGAAATACAGCCAGCAAGCCTTTCTCTTCTGCTCCATACCGCTTCTTCATTTCATCAAGGACAAGAATAAATGCCTTGTGAACGGCCTGTTGGTCTGTAAGATTTTTACCCACGGGACGAATCTCGGTAACAACTCTTGCCTCACATTGCTTGCTTCCATAAGATTGGAGATGTATCCTTGCTTTGGCAGAGAATCCTCTACGAGGCATTTGATCAGTAACTACAAACACAAGTGTCTGATTATCATCTTGTTCCACAGTTACCGTTTCAGAAAGTCTTACAAGTTCGCGATTACGAGTTCTGCTGTAGCTAATAGTTCGCTGGGCTCCTAACATTGATGAACGAGCAACAAGCTGCTGTTCTGTGGAGTTGTCACGCTCAAACTCGCGGACTGATCCAGGAGGGAATGTCCATGCACCATGTCGATAATCTGAATCCACTCGAGCAGCTTCCCATGATTTGTTAATGGGAGAAGATGAATCCAAGAAGAGCATTCTGCACATGGAAAGAGGAAGTGGCAGTGATATGTTCGTAGCAATATCAGTACTGATTGTCTTGCCAAGTTCATATGTCGGACTCTGTGGCGATCCTCGAGGACTTGCCGTTCCACTTGCCAACTGTCTCATCTTACTTCTACCAGGCATCTGCGAGGGTAGGCCTAGACCTTGACTCGGTGTGGAAGTGTCAGATTCTTCCATATCCTCCTTGTCGTTTGATGCCGATTCATCATCACTACTTGAACCTGGTCCCCCGAAAGATGAGTATTTAGATCTGTCATCTAGATCTTCTTTCCCTCGTCTAGAAAGATAACGATTTGTATTACTCATTTCAGACTTATCACGTCGATGACTGCTGCTTGTTACTCCCCTTGCTTCCACGGGAGATATTGCTCCGCTCCTCAGCTTACCACCTGGTAACTTGTTGAGTGGTACACCTCCTCTGACACTGAGCCTTGCAGTCTCACATTCAAGAAGGAGCTTAATTCCAGAAAAGAGTAGTTCAGCTTCTCTATTTGAATTGGCGAGGAATAGGATTGATTTGCCCGTGACATCATTTATTGATAACACACGAAGGTGCTCCGTCGCGTCGTCAGGACTGAGCCGAATGGAAACTTCTGGATCTTGGGATAGAGTTGTAATATCAGTTAAAGATACGGAATACTTCCTTGATAGGTGAAGACCATCCGGAAGTAAAGTATCATCATCCACCCTTGATGACGCAACGCTGCTTGCAACTGTAACGTCATCCATCCCATTATCTACTAAACCATCCTTTAATTTGGATACGAATCCCAACCTCAGTGATCCTACTTCGGGTAGCATTAACCACAAGGTACGTTTCTTCCTCCTTGTCATACCACTTCGAGTTGGAGCAGCATGGGGTAGTAAATGCTGGACTGCAACTCCTCCATACAAAAACTTCTTAAACTTTGTTTCAAATTGGGCAAATCTATCGGCTTCCTCTCTATTAAGCGTCGAGAGGAAGGAGTAGAGGGGATATTTCCTTCCAGTTTTGCGATCTTTACTACCATCAACAATCTCTCCTCTCACGGCAGCGATTGATCGATCATATCTCCAATCATTCATGGAATCTCTTCGTAACATCTCAGGTGGTCGAGGTAATTCTATCATTTCATGTGTATATTCCACACTATGCAATGCACTATACAAATCTTCAGCCTCTGGCGGGGGTGATACCAACCCACTCAAGATATCTTTTGCAGGCATCTCGCTTAACATTGAAAACTTGTACGTTCGTGCATTAATATCATTCCTTGTAAAGAACTTTAATCCATCAACACTAACACCAAAGTATAATCCTTGACTCTTGGCATATGCTACCATGGGTGCAATATCATTATCCTTCTTTTTGTTATTATTCTTTGCTGCTGATGCTCGCTGTTGCTTTGCTATTGTACTTTGCATTGTCGATGCATTCGATTGATATGTACTATCATCAAATGTACTACCTGCTTCCGATTGATTATCTCTGTTGTGAAGATGATCGTCGTCATCATCTATTTGTTCGTCTAGTGGGATACTTCCAGTACATGCTCCTAAACTAGCAGCGCCATACGCTTCTCGACCACAATTCACAACCGCAGCGCCAATATTACCCCCCACCACAAAGTTACCACCTCGTTTGAAATGTTCCATACCCTCATTCGTTTGTATAATGAACATAAAGTCAGCAACCTCTAATCCAAATTGTAATCCAACACCTAATCCATACACACCCATTGCAGATGGTGCTGACCATGTCCCATCGGGTAATCTTGATATTATTATACCGGACCCGCCTTGTAATGACACACCCACAACTACCTTTGACAATCGTACAAATCCAAGTCCGACTGCTGCACCAATCATACCACGGATAGTTGATGCTTCTATATCTTCACTATTAGTATCATTTTGACGTGTTGTTATTATACTTCCGTCACCTACCGTACTTGCATCATCTATATTATTATTGTTTATAGGTGATGTCATTGATTTTCTCGTAGGTGGTGCCAATTGACGTATCAATGCCGCGGCACGATCACATTCATCATCCATTCGAAATGAAGGTATACCAAATAATGAACCTTTTAATGATAATCCATTTGGTGGACTCCAATACGATGATGATGCTGCATTATTATTATTTGATGGACTTAGTATACTCTTTCGTTGGACAGTACGTCGAAAGACTAATACTACCGGGTATAATGATTGTTCAACTATTGATTCTTCGTCATTTCCATATGTTTGTCGTGACTTTGGTGAACTTGGTGATGATAGTATATGATCATTCTTAATTGGTGATAGTGGTGTATCCAAGGTATGAGAATTTCTCCTTCTACTAGTTGAGTTGCCATATCCATCCTCATCATCATAGTCAGCCTCCCCTGTACTTGGTTCAAAGCATCTGCCAACTGAATTCTTAGCAGCAATCATTACACTCCGTTTATCCATCCCTCGAGCTGGTACTCTTCGTGAGGATACATTCTCTCCTTTTCTTTTTGTCGATGTATGTTCAAACATTCCACCGACTGAATCTGTTAATAGTAATGAATTGGATCCTATTGTAAAATCATCATTATCTTGTTGCAGTTGTTGTCTTGATTGATTCCTGGGCGGAGTGACTAATGAAGTATCATTCACCCCATTATCATTCTCGCCTTTATCAATATTACTATTATTTACAACACTCTTAGGAGGTAAAGTACACCCAGCAAATAAATCTCGTAATTCATTGTAACTAGTTCTCATACCACGTTTCTCACATTCCAATACATACGATGTTGCCTTATCATCTAATTTCTTTTTATCATGTAATATATCATCTTTTGTTCTTCTACTACTTTTTGATGAATTTTTATGACGTCTATTACTTGCAGACTTAAGTTCGATTGAGGATTGTATATCGGAAAAGTGTTGTCCACCGACAACACAGGCGAATTGGATACAATCTTGTGGTTGTATACCGGCTTTTTCGGCTGTGGAGTTTGCATCGACTGTTCGGACGTATGCTCTATTGTTTATTTCGAGAAATGATAATCCCAAATCTTGTACAAATGAAGTAGAAGGGGAGCATAAGTAGCATATTGCAAATGAAATGTGTGCATATTTGCAATATACCAAAGGAAATAAAGAGCAGAAAATTTATTAGCATACAATATTGCAGTAGGTATAAAAATGCATTTATCTCAGAACACATCTTATGCACAAAAAACATATAAACATACCAAATTTTTGCGTAAATAAATATCCACTACCACCCCTTCCAGGACTTCTTCCACCACCCTCTTTGGTATTCTCACCAGCCATTAGTTTAGACTGTCCAACACTTCCATTATCATCTGTGTTGTTATTATCAATTGGAACTTGTGTAGGATGGACAACCCAAACAATTTTAGCTGACGATCCTGCATCATCACCATGCATTATGTTACCGTATGCATCTGATAGGGCGGCCGTGGCCTCGTTTGCCATTCGTGTGAAGAATCCTGCCTTCGTCATCTCGATAGATCGTGTATTATATTATGATTGTATAATCGAATATGGTTTGGATTTTTATGTTATGTATCAAATTTATTTATAGCGTTGGGTATCATTGCAAATCACGACATATTCTACGCGATCAAGCGTTTGCCATCCATCCTCTCATAATATAACTGAACGACTGCAATCCTCTTTACCTCTTCTTAATTGTATTGTTTAGGCGTCGATCTTATCTTGTAGTGGAGTTTGAGCGAGTTTAGTTTAGTTTTAGTTTTTAGTTATTTTTTTGTCTTGTGAGTGTTGTCGAAGAAAAAGTAGCAACTTTCTCTCAGCCGTTTCTGATTAATTAGTCTTACGCTGTAAACGATACGGATAGGTAGCACTAAATGAAGTTTAACATTCTACCTTATGATGTTCATGTCCGGAAAAGATACCGTAACAGGATACCGGCTATCATAATTTTAGTTTATTTTTTGCAATGACGATGTCGACAGTTCATGAGTCATCTATGCTATACCTCTCTCATAATATAAGTACCTCTACTACATTATTGACACTGCCGAGAGTAATCCCCTACCATGTCATTCTTCCGATCTATATCAATCGCTCTTTGTATTGTCAGTACTTTGCAACAAGTTGTGGCATTTAGCTCATCATCATCTCCATTGGCGACAACAATAAACACAAGATATACTACAACTCAACAACAAAAAACATCTCATACAACATATGCATCATCGGTTACATCTCAAAATCTATTCTTCGGTGCCTACCTACCCCTCGGTTTGCCAGTAATACTAGCAAAGGATGCATATGATAATTCCCGACGAACAAAGCTAAAGGAAGATATACTCAACCTTGCAGCTGAGACAAAAAGAGGATTAATAGAAACAGATGAGCAAGCTGAAGAGATGCAAAATCTATTTGTTCAATTAGAAAAACTATCACCAACAGTAAATCCAATTACAAACAAGAATTCAAAGTTAAATGGTGATTGGTCATTAGATTATACAACCTCTGCAAGTATCTTAGGTAAAGGTGGAGCTCCTAGAATTGGTCCGATTATACAAAACATTGACACAACTACTTTGTCTGCGAAGAATAGTGAGATTGTTAGATATGGTATATTTGATGTGCCTCGGAGTGTATCTGCAGAGTTATCACCTGTTAATGGAAAGTTGACCGATGTCCAATTTAAGAGATTTCAATTAGGTCCGCTAGGTTTCAATGCGCCTGATTCATTCAAGGGTTCTTTGGATATTACATATTTAGATGACGATGTTAGGCTGACAAGAGGTGATAAGGGAAATATATTTGTGTTGACGCGCATGTAAATGTATTGAACCGAGGATATAGCAAAGATGTGCACATGATAATGAGGCAACCTTTGAATAAGTGGGCGTTCAACGCGGAGATATGGAGCTAGCAGAGTTTGTGTAAACATAAACATCATGTGTAATCTCATACTATTTAGATATATCTCAACTATATGTCAGAGCTGCAATGGAATATTCCAAATAAACCATCGCAGTATCTTCTTTCAATGAATGAACAGTATACTATGCGGTTCTAAACAAACATAGCTTTCTTCTTTCCCATCTATTGCATATCACTTTCATCCTCGCTATTCTCAACGTCTGCATACGAAACGGCATTAGTTGCTCTGCTGCTGCTTCTACTCGGAGCGACAGGATCAGGCTCCGATCTGCCCCAACGCTGCTCCTCTGGCATCCACCGCCAACGTCTTCTCTTTGTCTTCCGTACTCCTTTAGGGAGAAAGTCCTCATCCTCGTCAAGCACCTTTGCAGCTCTTTTACCCCGCTTCGTTTTTAACTTGCCAGTTTTGGTTAGGCAATCCTTACCAGGTCCTCGTGCAAAGAGTGAAGGAAAGGCAGGCCACTGATGGATGGTTTCATATATATTGTTCAATCTGTCTGTGCTCTTCTTCTCCGCGCTCTTCTTCTCCGCGATCTTCTTCTTCACCGTACGTTTAGTAATATCTTCACCAAATCCGTTGTAACCTATCTCAAGCTGAATCAACTCGAGAAGCTTCGGCATCAGCTCGAGTGGAACGTCCTCAAAGGAACGAGGGTTGAGCAAACCCTTATTCATCTTGCATAAGGCAAGGACAACTTTGTATCGAATCTTCTCTCCTTCATTCTCTAGAGCATTGATTTTGTGTAATTCATCCTCATTATTACCTTCGAAGTTACATCCGGCAACGGTCAAGCAACAAGTATGATTTGAGTTGTTTGCGATGGAATCCAAACTCGTCGTATCACAGATCGCTTTGAAGAGATCCTTTCTCCCCGTCCCAGTCTTTGCTTTGATATTGTTGTGCTTCAAGTCTAGAGACCTAAGTGTTGAATTATTCTGAAGCACATCTACAATTGCAGGTACATTTTTGTCAGCAATGCTATTCCCTCGAAGAGATAAGTGCTGAAGAGTAGTATTCTCCTTCACTGCGCTTATCAGAATATCTGCATTCTTCGCTGGTATCCTGTTATTACTGAGATTCAATTCAACTAATGCAGGGTTGCTAGACAAATACTTTGCAATCGACTTGATACTGGACATCTGCTTGATACAGTTACCACTCAAGTCAACGTGTATTAGTGATACACTTTCCTTGATACCAGACATGACGATGGATAATACACGCTCATTCAATCCAAGATCACACCTAGAAAGACAGAGCTGTTCAAGAGTGGTATTCTTCTCAAGAGCATCTCTCAACATCCTAGCCTTCGCCTTTGCCTTCACCCCCTCGCTGATATCAGCATTATCAATACAAAACTCAGTCAACTGATTCTTCCTCTTGAGAAAGTTAGTAACAAGAGCTAGCCCTTCTTTGCCGAAAGTAATGTAATCGAGGATGAGACTGTTGATACCCTTGCTCCCCTCGAGTATAACATTTAGGGATTCATTATTGATACCTAGACCTGTTTGGGTCAGATTGATATATGATAGTTCGGGGTGATTCTTCATCGCTTTGGAGAGTTGCTTTGCTGCTGTTTCACATCCGTCATAGTTTCCAAATAATGGATTCCAGGATAAATTCAACACACCTAATACTTTATTCTTCTTGATAAATGAAGAGATGTATTCCATATCAAAGTCCTTGAGATCACAACTAACTAGTTCCAAACTAGTCAAGGTTGTAATGTTTTCGTTTAGAACGGACATGATTTGGGTAGAGAAGAAGGGAGAGTTGGGCAACATGACGTTGGTGATACGAAAACGCTCAATTCCACCATCATAACTTTTCAAATCATCAACAAATTGTTCTATAATGTTTGCCATGGAATAGGTTGGTTTGTATTAGCAAAGAAGAAATAGAAACAAATAGATTTGATACAGTGGAAAAGATCTTTCTTACCCCAGTGTGGAAGAACATCAGGATGGAAAGGCGTCTTGTAATTGAAGTCATCATCTACACACCACTGTCGCATCCCTCCAACAAGTGTCATATTATTATCATTACATTTTGCTGCATCAAACAGTTTATGTTGGATTTTGACCATTTCATAATTAACGGTATACCTCTGTACTTTTGTTCGCCACCATTGTCGATCAGTATAGTAGTTGTTTCCAGTGTGGAGACGAACGCCAATACTAGTCCAATACTCATCGTCAATACTCCTCCAATCCTCGGTAGTCTTTACTTGGAGCTTTCCGACCATCCCGCGGTTCATTTGCCAAAACGAACGTGGCATAATGTATGATTAATTGTAATATCTATTAGCGGTATATTGCACATTCAAGTGTGTGGTATATATGAATGATGAAGATAAAAGTTGGTTAGAAATCAAAGAATACATCGAATCGAAATACTTATCCGCCACCGCAAAACAACCACCACCGCCACTTAAGACATATAATTTAGTCAATATATTATAAAATAATACAAACAAACATTTAACCATTCCGCTGACATAGTAGTAATCGTCGATTGATAGATGTTGTAAAGTTTGCATCGCATTGCAAAATTTAATTGTGATGTTTCTTTTTAAAAAAGCTGCCGACAGCCGATACTTGTCCGTCACCACAAACACATATATCAAGCAATTTGACAACAACCAACTAATAATAACAACCTTTATCTCACCTGAATAGAAGAGCATACGTAGACCATCATTCACTTCCCCAAATTATGAGTGATTTTGATTGTTTTAGCGATACGTTGAGTCGCTAGCTAATCAAGGTGAGTAAAAAAATTTAGGGACAATGAATGAGAGTTTAAACACACACTCACACTAGAAGAGGAGGTGAGTAAGATCCAACAGGGATTTGTAGAAGAAGGTCAGTAGGATCGTAATGTGGTATGTGTTTATTATGGGTGGCGAGCTTTGTATGATCGTGGCGCCGAGAAAGAATAACATTTATCTTTTTGTTCGACTGACTCTGTCTTTGTTATTTGTCGATGATACTTGATGGTACAAACAATCAGTGTTATGACGGATTACTGCTTCTCAGATATTTTATTTTATATGTTTATATTACACGCTCCTACAACTATTGTCATTTACATCTAACCCTCTTCTTTATTTCATTTCCAAACAACAATACACAGAGAATTCATAATATTATTGTCAAGGTAGCACATCCACACAACCCACCAACATTTATACAATATACAAATCATGAATCAATCCGAAAATCTATACGATAAACTAAACAATGTACATGCCTCCCTGCGTAAACAAAAAGAGGATGCCTTCCGCACAAAGCAATTAGCCGAGCAACGATTGGCAATTCAAAAACAAGATCGTGAGGGTGTGGAAAAGAAGGGTGCTGATACTCGTGCCAAATTACGCACGTTGAAGGAACGGGCTGTGGAAATGAAGAATGTGAATGGTGTTAATGAAGCTGAGAATAAACAGTTTGAGAAGGAGGTACGTAGTATCATGTTAGGTTTTGATTGTTAGGGATGAAGAAATAAGGGGGGTGGGGTATCAATTTATTGAAGGGGGTAGTTTGCTTTGTCTTTCGTATCCATCTATTTGCTCATTCACTAACCTATTCTCATTTTACTATTTCGAACACAGTACCAGTTTGGACACTCTGAACTTCAGGGCAAGAAGGAGAAGCTTTCCCGTCTTGAGGATAAAGAAGTGGAAGAAGCCAACATGTGTAACAACACAATGTCAGCTGCCAAGGAGCTTCTACGTCATAAGCGTGAGAACTCATCCAAGAATGATATGAGTAATTATGCTGCCAACTTTACTACCGAGGAGAAGCGTCGTAAGTTGGAACAACAGATGGAGGTTGAGGGTATTGAAGAGTTATGCCGCAACTTACCTCACTTGGTCAAGATGGAGAAGTTGAGGAAGGAAGATGAGGTGAAGGGTATGGAGATTAGGAACGCTTCCTTGCGGAGGATTATTGCTGGATACAAGAATGCATTGGGTGGTGCCGGAGATGTGATGATGATGGAGATTATGAACGGAGGAAATGATGTCATCATGCAGCAGTAGATTCGATGGTTGCGTGTGTTGGTGATTTAGGGGCTTGCTTTGCACTGGTGGTTTGGAATCATCAGAAGAAGTCACCCCGCAGTACAATTGTGAAGACTGAAGTGCACATACAGGGAATATTGTATAGATAACCTCTGTTGTGTTGATATGATATTAGATTCAACCTTGTTTTGATGCCCAGTCTTATACTTATACTTACTATATTGATACGCACTAGCTATTATGTATATATATCTATTGTGCTTTGTTGACCCTATACACATACCTTCCTTTGATATAATATGTTATACGATGAGTGATACTTATTATATGCATGAATCCTTGGCCGATATGCCTTGTTTGCTGACACTAATTAACATACCACACTGCCTTGCTGCATGCACCTAAAGTATAAACTATATCTGATAGTAAGGTTACATTCCTAATTTAAGAGTTTAAACTAATAATACAGCTAAAAGGGTAGCTCAACAGATTTTCTTTTTTTCTACAAGAGAGATACATAATGGAGGTGTCCAGCACTTGAACATAACTTCCAGATAAGTAATCTCCCCGAAACTATTTTCGTCTTTATTTATAACAAATGAAAAAAATACAAGTATTCTTGGTTGTAATGATTAATGTCTTGATGGTCCTTGAGTGGGTAGAGTTTTAAAATGTACATTCTTGTTCTTAAGGGTCGTCGAAGACATGTAGGTTGGGTGTGTTGGATATTTAATATAATATCAATCAACAACAAGAACAGGTTCTTTTCTCACAGTCGGTCAAATTAAACAAAAGAGTCAGGGAGTTTATTTACATGGATGATAATGTTCAG
>Ga0075439_13366_pt1 | contig 14003 bp, 9 predicted proteins | sample MintriSingleCell_FD_74264 | JGI IMG/M metagenome (GOLD analysis project Ga0075439, IMG submission 74264) | Marine eukaryotic communities from Monterey Bay, USA to study complex ecological interactions - Minidiscus trioculatus JGI Plate_4_G5... | ecosystem: Environmental > Aquatic > Marine >... | reverse complement strand
ACAACGATTCGGTGTCAATCAGAAGGAAAGGCTCAAGTTGATATGTAATTGTGTCGACGTATTGACACTAAGTGCCACACCTATACCAAGAACATTGCAAATGTCATTAAGTGGGATACGAGACACGTCTACTATTCGATCTCCACCACCCATGAGAAAACCTACCATATCATATGTCCAAGAGTTTGAAGAAAGTCTCATCCGTGATGCCATTGAACGGGAACTGGCTCGTGGTGGACAGTGCTATTATGTTGTACCACGGATCTCTCAACTAGAAGAAGCCGAGACATTACTCAAGAGAATATTCCCAGAGTTACGTGTCATACAGGCACATGGACGCATGGCTCGTGGCAAAGCAGAAGAGAATGTAGCCGCCTTTGCCGAGGGGAATTATGATGTCTTACTTGCCACTACCGTTATTGAGAATGGAGTAGACATACCTCGAACCAACACAATTATTATTCAGAATGCTCAAGCATTTGGTATGTCAACTCTATACCAACTTCGTGGACGTGTGGGTAGGTCAGACTTACAGGCATATGCTTACTTCTTCCACAAGAATGATTTCCTCACGGAACAGTCTGCACAGAGACTGCAGGCCATGGCTGACTTGACTGAATTAGGTTCAGGCTTTGATGTGGCCAATAGAGATTTAGAGATTCGTGGTGCCGGTTCTCTGCTAGGTACTGAACAATCTGGCATGGCAGCGAGGGTCGGTTTTGACCTCTACATGAGAATGTTAAAGAAGAGTATGCGTCAGTTACGTGGCTTGGATTTGCCTGTAGTGCCCCGAAGTAATGTCCTACTTCCTAGTGGAGAAGGTAGTATTGAGTGGGATGATGGATCAACGAGCAGCTCATCCTACATAATACCAGAGTCATACATCGAAGATGCCAAGGAACGATCGAAGGAAGAGTCGTTGGCACGCTTGGCCGAGAGTACACAACGATTGGTCGAGATTACAAACGCCTGGAAAGACACGTACGGTTCAATACCGGCTGAATTACAGAGTAATCTGAAATCACTGCATCTTCATACATGCCTCCGTCAACTAGGTATTGATGTTGTCGGTTTAGATGAATCGACTGGTGATTGTATACTCCGTTCACCCGGCCTACGACCTAGACATTGGGCCATGATTTGTTCCAAACTACCCAAGGGATCACCACCCAAAGGTCTAGATGTTATATTCCCCGCTCGGTTCAGCTTCTCGGAAGATGATACCGAGATTACCGGTGGACAAAAGATAGATTTGAAAGAGCTGCTAGGCAACCCTAAGTACAGTGACGACGACGAAGAATGGGATGCTCTAGATGAGGAAGAAGTCGAGGCAATGAAAGAGATATCATCTGCAGCGAATGTGAAAGACTTATCAGAAGTAGATATAGACGGCTATCCTAGATTCATAGTCAAAGGACTTGGCAAGTCAGTCAAGAAGGGATCAAGAGTGGATGCCCTTCTCAAAGTAATGCTACCTCCATCCAAGGTTGTATTTAAGAAACAACAGAAGGATAAGGAGAAGGCAAAGGTGGCAGCCGAGTTGAGAGAAAAGCGAGAACTAATAGCAAAACAGAAGAAAGAGCAAGAGAAGCTTAACTCAAGACGAATGGGGTATGCCCAGTACTAGATGCTAATTAAATACAATGCAGTCCATTTAAATGTTATCAAAATAAGCTATGAATCTTAAGATCATCATACCTTTCTAACGCCTTCTAATATACATATCCCATTTTGCAATACATTTACAATCTTTCATACACATTAGTATAAACCCATCTCATGATATATCAAATCTCTCAACTTCTTCTGAATCTCATTCGTCAAACGCATCTTATAAAACCATTGATAACCGCTCCAAGCAGCTATCATATGCATATGCTATGATCTCAAACAATTTTCTATTGCAACACAACAAACTCTTGTGATAATGACCTAGCACCAAAATCACTTCGTCGTCGACAAGACGACTTAACATCAATCATTCGGGGCACATCATCATCAACATCACTCGATTCACACCACTGAATGGATTCCTGATTAAACAGATACAAATCCAATTCACTAGTAAAGGCTGTCCTTCTTCCTTTTGGTTGTACATCGTTATCACCATCGCCACGGTCTCGTTTTTGTACAGCTCGTCGTAACCTCGTCCATTCCTCCATATCAATCTTCTTCTTTTTCCGTGTCACGCGGACTACGCAGGGTATCTCAAAGTCAGACCATGATGGTCCTCCAGCGCCGCAACTACGCTCATCGTCAGTAGTTAGTTGTGTACAACCTCCTACTGCTGATGTGTCACATGGTGATAGTGTTAGTGCATCTAGTAATGATTTATGTAAATTCTTAACAGTTGACATGAGGGAAGCGTAGTTTAGAGGAGTAGAGTCGTTATGGAGCTGTTGCTGCCGACCATGTTCTTCTTGTACCTTACAAACATGTCCTACATTATCGATTATAATTTCATACCCTACACCTTCTTCTTCAACATGAGTTCTTTTTGTGGTACTTTCATCGCCACTGCCGTCAAATGATGATGCAAACGAGGATATCGTTGCAACTAACTGATCCATTATGTGTGTTGTTTTTGTAGATATATATGTTGTGCCTATTCGATAATTATATAGTATATTACTATCATTTGCAACGAAGTGTCAATGTTGTTTTGGTAACTCGTTATTCAGATGGCTTCGATGCCATCTTGATGCCATCAAGTTGAGCTCTCAACTTGCCGCCACTAAGGTTCTCAACAGATGCCAACGACAATATAATCTGATTACCAGACAGAATGGAAATCTTCCGAGGGTATGTATTAAAAGAGGGGTATATAACAAAAAGATACCTCAATAGAAATACACTGTAAGAATTGCAAAAGGGGGTTTAATTATTTGAAGAGGGGGTATGTAAATTTGGGTTTTTATGATGCCATTATTTCTTGTATTCTTTCCTCACGGCTATGAGGACTCGTGTGATAGAGATAAAACTAAACTGGTTTAGTTAGGAACCCGTGTAAAACTAATACTATCAATTGATATATCAATATTATTATTGGTACAATCTACAATATGTTCTCCTACTAAACGGTGCGGCAGCAGCAGTAGAGCAACGAGTGAATAGCAATAGGCATAAGGTATGTCCAGTTTATTATATTTTTGGGTTCATTTCATTTATGAGCGTGTATCTTTTTTGAGCACATCATATGCACAAGTTGGTGCATCTTGAGTTTATGTAGAAATGGTGGTTTATTGCAATTCATAAATTATCGTATATACTCAAATATTTACTCAGTTCCCACCACAAGAGTAGCTTCCTTCTTCTTAATATTTTATATTACAATACACCAAAAGATGGACGGCTCAAACCATCAAGAAGATAACATTACAGAGAACGATAATGGCAAGATGGAGGGTACTATTGACGATAATAGTGATATTGAAGAATATGATGATGCCGATTATGACGATGAAGGACACTTCGAGTTTAACAAGAATACATTTGAAAGACTCAAGAAGAATGATCCTGCTATCAAAAGTCTATTTGTACAATTGGGTCGTTTATTTCATAATGATAATGGCAAATATTTGTTTTTCAATAGTATTAATTGGAAAGAAGATGGTGATTGTATTACCAACAATACGCATATTAAGGACTTACATATAGGTTATGAACACACTTTGGGAGAGGAGGACGGAGAAGGAAGCACCTTACCTACCAGACAACAATTGCAAGACTTCTTCTCGTGTGTATATCGCAATCGATCCATCACTCAGCTTGATACCCATACAAATATTTATGATGGATATGGTTGGAGTTTATTTGAGGGTCTGCGCGGTCACCCCAGTATAACCAAAGTACAAGTCGATGGTGTTAAAATTAAATGGGGAATAATAGGATACAAAGTATTCGGAAAAGTATTGAATCATCCCAGTTCCAAATTGAAAGATCTTTGTCTTATTCAAAGCAAGCTTGATGACAAAGAATTTGGTCTATTATGTGACGAATTATTGGGCAACAGTATGATGAAGAAGTTAGACCTTACCCACAACAAGCAAATTACATCAGTTGGATGGCAGGCGTTTTCATCTGTTTTGCACCATCCAAACTGCAAATTGGTTCAGTTAGATCTCTTTTGTACTGTCTTGAATGATGATGCAGCAAATGTATTGGGAACCGCTCTTAGTGGTTGTTCGTCACTGAAGGATCTAAATCTTGGTTACAACGTTTCAATTACTAGTGCTGGGTGGAAGGCTTTACTCATTCAATTATCACACAGTACCATAGTAAATCTGAAACTCTACAGTAACAAGATTGATGATGCTGGTATAGCTTTATTGGCTAATATTGGTACATTGAAGTCTTTGAATTTGGGTAGTAACAGGTCAATTACTCCGGCAGGTTGGTGGTTCTTCTTTAGTGAATTACTAAGAAGAGGGATTCAATTAAAGGAGCTTAATATCTCATATACTAAGGTTGGGGATGTAGGTATTGCTGCTCTAGGTACTTTATTGAGCAGTAGTATGAGTACGTTGAAGGCACTGATTCTGAATGGTATATCACATGTAAATAATGATGAATCAGACACCATAACTTCACAAGGATGGCAAACATTATTTACTGCTTTACAACACGCCAACTTGGACTTAGTAAATTTGGATCTTGGTTCAAATCAAATCGACAATGATGGCATACAGCGTTTGGTACAGTTGGTTTCAAACATGAGCTCTTTAAAGTGTCTGAGTTTGAGTGATAATCGCTCGGTGTTAACCGGCTGGCAAGCACTCTCAGGCTATCTACAAAGTCCCAACCTTGCATTAAGAGAACTTGGCCTAAATGAAAACAATATCGATGATGATACACTGATTATACTTACAAGTGCCTTGGTTGATAACAAAAGTTTGAAATATCTTTCTCTTGATGGAACTTGGGATGATGATACTGAAGAATATATCAGTTTAATTACCGAGAGAGGATGGGGAGCCGTTTCAACTCTTCTTTGCAACAAAGCAAGTATCATGGATACCTACTCCTCCAACCACACACTTCAAGAAATTTCTGAATATATCCGTGATGATCTACTTGAATCATATTTAGAATTGAATAGAAACAAAGACAAGGCGGAAGTAGCACGTCAAAAGGTTTTACAAACCCACTTCTCTACTGATGAAGATAATTTTACATCAAACATTCAAGAGTTTCTTGATATGGAATTTGAGATGATGCCTACTGCTATTTCTTGGATGGGGAAGCCAGCTAATGTTGACTGGAAAGGCAAGAACGTATCTGGATTGTCTCTAATGTTCAATCTGATGAGGAGAGTACCAGATCTGTTCGATTCTGGTCCTCAAAAGAAGAAGCCATTAGGAGCAGGGAAGAGGAAGCGTGTTGCTTAGGAGATCAACGTCAAGATGCATAAGTTTAGACGAACTGTTGCTGATGAATTGAATAGATTAGGACTAGGATACTAATTCACTTCATATGCCCCCCATTATGTTATTATGTACAGTATGTATATTATCGACAGACCTCACGACAAAGGGAACTCATCAGAAGTAGACGCCTGGGTAGTAGAGTCTTCCTGGGGAATGTCGCCAGCTGAAAGGTTGTTAGCCATAAGTATTCGTTCCATGTTTGCCATCCTTTCTTCTTGTGTTTGAGCGAACCTCTCTATACTTTCCAACCTTCTCTCCAGCCCTTCAACGGTAGATCTAGTAGTATCAAAAGGGGAAGGAGGGGATAAAGAATCCTGTGGACTCTTCTCCTGCTCCTTATTTGCTGATTCTGTACGCTGCTCAGCATTTCGTAACCGTGCATCCAATTCATGTAATCTATCTTGAACGTCATCATCTTTTGTATTGACATTCTTCTTCCACCGTAGATTTTCAACCCATCGAGGTGATGCAGCTTGGATACCTCTGAAGAACTGTTCATCGATCTCAGAGATGAAGAGTATGATGACAACATTGATTAAGATCTCTGTATTGCTCCTAGCAATTGCTAAATTATATACAGCAGTGGCAAATACTGTGAATGCTGATAGAAACAGCAAGCAGAATCCACCTACAAAGAAACGGAGTCTTCTCAACTTCCTATGTCTGCTCTTGCCTGATAGTACTATCAGCCGCAAGCCAGATATGATGTCTGTCATGAGATACGCAGCCATTATAATTGCGAAGAAAAACCAACCTATCCAATTCTATATTGAGGACACAAGACGTGAGCAAAGAAGATACACATGATACATCTCTACACATATCATATGTCACTAACCTGATCGGCTTCATCTGAACACTCCGTATTGTTTCTTGGACACTTCCAAGAGTATATGAAGTCACTATTATCGTCATCAAACTTCTTTTGGGCAGCCTGAACGAATATCATTAGTGTACATAATTGTAAAGCAGTTACTGCTAAAGCGATCATCCATCCTGTAACACTCGTTGTGAGGAAGAAACTATACACACTGTCAGCTCCGATCGTCTCTAAGGCATAATGCTTGTCTTTATCAACTTCCAGTCTAACTGTAGACTCTCTAATCCGGTTCTTTTCTTTTTCCGATCATATAACATAGATGTAATGTAAATCAAACTAACTAATCCAACAAGTATCAGGAAGAATACCCAAGTGAAGTGGAGATAGGATTGGTACCCAGTGAGCTGGAAGATGATTGTCTCAGGCTCTGTAACGTGGCAATCGGCATGTATATTGCAACACATAGTACAATCCAAACACTCCAATGGATCGTCAAACTGAGTCGGAAGGCCACAGTCCGTGATGAATGACGAAGCATTATGCCAATCATGATTCAACGTGGGCACACTACGCTCAAACCTATTCGAGTGTAGATGGACAAGCTCTAGCTGTTTTAGTTCTCTCATTTGTGGTATTGTACCGATTAGACTATTATGACTGAGCCTCAAATGGATAAGGTTGGATAGTTTGCCGATTGAAGAAGGGAGAGTACCACCGACATCATTGTCACTCAAGTCCAGCCATCTGAGGAAAGTTAAGTCTCCAATACTATCACTTAATCTTCCGGATAGCCCATCGTTGCCTAATTTGATGGATATGACATTATTATCTTTGCATTCTATGCCATGCCATAGGCAATGGTCATCGTATTCATTCATCCAATCATCAGCATATTCCATTCTTGACCCTTTGTAGAATCATACAATTGTTTCAATACATTTCGTTCTGGGGGACAGTATTCTTGATCGCTTCCCAAATCAAACCCCGCTATTGAGCATAGACTTAGAGGTGCTGGTTTAGTTGTATTATTACCATCTAATAGAACCAGACCATCGAGGTTTGACAGCTCAACTGGAATTCTTCCCTCAAATAGATTTTGACTTAGATTGATCACTTCCGATATGCCTACAAGACAAGACAAATCAAAGTGTGAGTATATCTCATCTTGGGCAATCCCCACTTTTCACTAACTAACAATACTTACCTCCCAATACTCCCAATTCTGTCAGGATCATACTAGTAAATCTGTTGCTTGATATATCTAAGACTGTTAGCGGAGCAACACGGCTGACCGAAGCAGGCAAGGCACCTCTTAATCTATTCCCAGATATGTTAAAGTATCTTAGATATGGCAGCGTTGACAAGATTGCTGGGATCGTAGTTAGTTAGTTAGTTAGTTTAGATTTCAGGCTACGACTTGGTTATCCACCTCTGGAAGCGTGTTATTAAAAACGTTTAAAAGTTGAGATATAAACCCACCAGTTAGTATCCACTTTAGGATACCTCGTCCCTCCACATACATTCCACCGACCATAATTTATTGACTTTTTTTCTGTGTTGGTGTTGGTACTTGAGGAAGTTGGATGAAAGCATCATACCTAGAATTAGGATGAACTCAATAATAGTACTGACTCTAATGCTATCAGTTACTTCTGTAAATTGCCTACTACTTCGTGGTGGTGGGCGTCGCGGTGTTGTATCGTTTATTGGTTGCAGAGCACATGATGTGTGCAAGCCACTGACTTATTTACAAACATCATCAAATAGGTATACTATACGGCGGAATAATAGCAGATGTATTATAAGTATGACAAGTAATGACAACAGTGATGGTGATAGTACAATATCAAATAAAGGTCGTCAATCTGCATCAACATCATCTACATGGGACAATAAATCTCTTGTCGGATTGCTAGAAAAGACTACATCTCGAGCTATGAGTACTTTATCAAGTACTATTAATACTGATTTTACAAAGGACTTTGATACTACAAAAGATTCTGATGTTACTACAAAAGATCCAACAGTACAAAATGTGATGGATGCCGCGATAATCCGATCTTCATCAATATTAGATAAAGATAATGATGTCAACAGTAATGACATTGAACCAAGAGAACAACAAAGCAAACATAAGAAACAACATCAAGATAAGCGTACATATTTAGGTAATCCTAGTGTTACTCCGACTGCATTAGCTCATTCGTTATGGAGGTCAACTATTCTACCATCCGATACAGTCATTGACGCAACGTGTGGAAATGGGAAAGATTGTTTGGCACTATCACGAATGTTATTTCCTGATTCTATCAATGCTGACACAGAAGAAGATATTGCAGATGACGATGATACTAAAGCATCAAAACCACAGCTAATTGGTATTGACATACAACCCAGAGCCATTCAGAATACAAGACAGTCTTTGCTCTCTTCATTGTCGTCTGATATATACTATAATCATATATCTATACTTGAACAATCACATGAACATTTGATGGATGTACCTCGAGATAAAAGTAGTGTTGGATTAGTATGTTATAACTTGGGCTATCTACCCGGTGGTGTGACGGACAACTATAAAGAATGTCAAACACAAACAGAGACTACATTGAATTCGATCACTGAAGCATCTTTACTACTCAGAGTTGGTGGTTTGTTATCAATAATGACGTATCCAGGATCAAATTTAGAAGAAAGTATTGTAGTTGAACACTTTATAGAAGGCTTGGCGATGTTAACTACCAGAGGTCAGGATGGGTGGCGTGGATATCTAGAAAGTATACCCAATTATAATGATGATAATGGCAGAGTTCGGATGTTAGTAACACATGCATTAGAACGGGTAGTTGCCGAGGGTATGAAGAAACAAACTTGGAGATCCTTTTCTCATAAACCTTTAGGTCGGCCTTTATCTCCGGTGTTAGTAACAGTCATGAGAATCAAATGACAACTTAAATAACTTAAATGAGAGCAAAATATGGTTCACAAGTTGATTTATAATCCGAAAGCTGAGGTCAAAGCTCATCGAATAGGAAAGCCAAATTAGAAGGCCTATGACTGTTGCTCCGATGAAACTCCCTAGAAGCTTCATCGCAGCTAGCGAATACACTTCAACCTTTCTTATACCATGCAGCTATTGTATCGTGTCTACGTCTCAATCAGAACACTGTAAACTGCCATAATTTAACAACAGTCAGTAAATAATAGTACAATAATATACAACATTGGAAGTAAAAGAAAGCAATATGCCAGCTCCATCCCAATCTAATCAAAGAAGAACGGTTCGGTTCTCTGAAAGTTCAGAGTTATATCTTTACCCCCAAGATTCATCGTGCACCAATGAGAAGTTACACTATACAACATTGGATAAAAAGTATGCCACCGAAGCTGCACTTATGGATGCGATCAGAATAAGAACACTACTCAAGTTGAACGAGATGCATGTCGTGCCAAGAGAACAGGTTTTAGGAATCGAGCACATCGTGTTTGAGAATCCTAAACATATCATCGAAAGGAGGAAGAATCATTACAAAGTAGTACTTCTTGAGCAGCAGCTGCAGAATACTTATGGCGTTAAAGACGAGAGAAGATTAGCTCATGCCTCTGCTATTCTTACAAGAAAATCGACATCATTAGCAATAACTAGAGCGGCAGCGAAGGCAGCATGAGAAGGACTACGAGTAGAATACTAGACTAAAGGCAATAGAACGACAATGAGATTAGGAAAGAAGATTGTCTAGTCCTTGAGATTGTATCCTCTCATGTACCGTTGATGAGTATACATCTAGAGTAAAAGTCAATTCCCTATCAAATCCTAAACAGTTTTATATTACATCCTAACATACATGAGGTCTTTAAGATGCCACTCTACCTAAGTTTCATGCGGCCATTGCTGCTCGAATTCTGGCGCGTTTAGCAGACTTTCTTGATCGTTGTGCTGATATTTCACCTAGCTTCTTCTCTATTTTGCTTGACATAGCGTTATGTGCGGGTAGCGGCATCTTGCTCTTCTTCCTCAACATTCGATGTTGTTCAAATAGAACTGCTCTAGCATGAGCCTGACGCTCCTCTATCAACTTGGAAGCAGACTTGCCTAGGACGAGATGCTCAATACCAATGATCTCTTCTAAAGAGATACATTTATTCTTGATTAGATGCTTGAACGATGCCCTCGGATTACTTGTAGCCATGTTAGACATGACCATCGTCTTAATCCTGATTGCATCTTGTAGAGCTTCAGAACTAAAAGACTGTTGTTCTGCTTTACTGTATGCCTTGTCTCTTCTATAACATGGATCTGGATAGTACATTTGCATACTTGAACGTTCACTGAATACAACTCGACGACGATGAGGAGGAGGATGCGGTTGATAAGTAGACAGAGAAGTAGAAACATCTAATCGATTAGACAGAGACACCCAATCAAATGTATTCGGAGCCGCCAAGCCATGTCGGTTCGGCCAATCTTCTAGAATGTTATCTATCGTGTTGGTAAGCATGATGGCGTTGTTATGGCTATGGATCGGTTCAGCTGATTCTGATGAGCTCCTGCTTGGTAGTAAGTTGTGTGATGCCGGCTTATTCGGAATAGAGGAAGAAGAGTATGAGTATGACGATGATGATGCTGTATTAAAGTAGTCCATGTTATATGTTCGTTTGTTGATGATATAGTCTGTTTCCCATCAATATAAAGACTGTATCAGTATCAGGTTGTCTCAAATAATATTCTTTCTTTGATCCTTGCAAATTATATCAGTGAGTAGGTTCTACTACAATTTGTTGCACTTTCTAATGCTACTTTAGAGAAGAAGGCAAGGGCCACTCGTACCAAAGATCAATTTAATCTCTAGAACTTTGCATAGCCTCCTTCCCTAATCGAGTTCATGTATAGAAAGTGCATAGCTCTTTATATAGATATTACTCAGCAGAAAACGAGAAGGCCTAACTTCAATGTCTTCCCATTACGATACCAATATTTCAGAACAGCCCTCTAGAGGTATTCACGATTTAGAACTGCATGCAGTGTTTACATTACACCTCTCGCTTAGCTTATTAGAGGAGCACTTCAATAAGGCCACCGAGAGGCAGGTTAAATTATAAGAGCTAAGCATTATTATCTTATTGAAGTTCACCATAAAGCCACCGCGGGGCAGGTTAAATTATTAGAGCAGAGCAGAGCATTATTATCTATTGAAGTTCGTTATTCGTCAGGTCGTATTGTGCTGAGCTGGATTACATTAATCCCCATCAACTAACACAAAGAAAAGGGAACAAGCACATAATAGTTCGATACAGCAGACACCTGTTCCTCCCCGATCGACGGAGATTACACTCCAGTTTTATTCTATCATCCCTCGATATCTTATGTCGCCACAAAAGAATCAGAATAGAGTATTCAACTCCGTGAAGGAGGCGTGGAATGGTGTACTATCTGGCTCTGTAGTTCTCACTAAAACAAGAAAATCAAGACCAGTACGACGATCAAGTTGTTCTATTATTGATACTAAACCATCATCATTAGGTTTAAACTCGCCATCTACAAAAACTGCTACAACGTCGAAAGATCAAGAAGATGACGATTATACTCCAGCAGAATGCACAGTCTTTGTTCGCCTTCCTGATGAAGACGAGCAAACACAAAAGGAAGTTGATATATCATCATTAAGTAATGAGGAGGTGGAAAGATTGAAAGTTACTGATCCCTTCTTGTTCTACTCCATCTATGGGTTCAATGTCGATTCTCCTGGAAGATCAGGAACTAGGAGATCTTCTCTTCCAGCAGAGATGTTGGCAAATGCTGAGATGAATCAGCAGAATAATCAGCAGATGGAAGTGAATAGACCAGTTCGAAGAGGATCAATAGTACGAAAGAATAGATTGAGTACAGAGGCTCATCCTACACTAGTTTGTGAGGCTTTGCTTAAAGATATGCAGGCATTGGATAACATTGCAGCTTTGCATGATGACGATAATAGTATCGCTTCGATAGGAGGCTCGTTGTTTGATGAAGATGATATAGACTTGCTTGGAAAAGAATTGGAAGGTGTGTCATCTTTGAAGGATTTGTTAGAATCAGAGTAGTCATAAACGTGCTTCCTTTCGAAAAAGCTAAGCCATTAATAGATGATTCATGTATATACACCTCTAAAACGAGATATTAGTGCAACAATATCTAAATATTTTAATGATTATGTAAATAGTTGACCACCTATTACATTACATACTTTCATCTTAGATTACTTTGTACTGCCCCTGCAGAATGGCATGAATCTCATAGAAGATAATTGACTTTTCAACTCTTCATTCTCTACTTCTAAAGCATTCATCTTCTTTGCCATCTGGTGAAGAGTAGTTTGTAATGACGATACCTCATTCTTCTGGTTCTTTGTCGCCTCTCGTTCGTCTTTCAAAGCTGACTTAGTGAGGTAGTAGTTTTCTGATAATGACTTTAGCTGGTTATAAGCGGTAGCAATTGTATACTCTTTGATGCTCTTGTCATCAGTGAGTTTGATTAGCCGTCTTTTTAAATGATCATTCTCTTTACCACATGATACCAATTCCTTTTCTAACATATGCCGCCTTGAAGTGAGTTCGGTGATCGTTTGTTGAAGCTCCACTATCCTCTTATTATTAGCTTTCTTTCCCAAGTTCAACTGCTTTTTCAGATCTTTCACTGTTGATGACTCTGAAGGATCGTTTACCTTTGCTCTCTCAGACTCCAAGTCAGCTTCCAGTTCTTGTATCTTTTGTCTGAGACAGTCTTCATTAACTTTATGCATATCTTGTGCACTTACAGCTGCCTCTTCCTTGAGAGTCATCTCCTCGTCAAGTCTACTCTCAAGTATACTCTGTTTTTCTTTGAGTTGAGCTATCTCTCTATTTGGCATCATTTGGTTCTCTTCTAGGACTTTGATCCTGCTTTCTAATTTGGATAGAGCGTTCTCCTTTTCATCACTTTTGGAAGAATCAACCGGAGTATCATCGTCCTCGGTTAACTTGACACTAGGCTCTACTTTCCTATCGAAGTCTTCATTATATGACTGAGTTGGAGTACGTTGCTTCTTTCTCGGCTTGTCTTCATCAAACTCATTGTCAAATGTCAATGATAATGGATCTTTATTGGATGATAACGTTGCACCGGTCGAGGAATAGTTCAACTCTTGATGTGATCGTTTATTCGCTGTTGTTGTTGCTGGTACAGGTGGAAGTGGACTATGCTGTGGAGCAAGAGGTATATGTTTACCATTACTTCTGGCTGCTACTGCTGGCGAAGAACAATCGCTTTGAATAGATTCAGATGCATCATCACTCTCTTTTATGGGTGTGGCCAACATGCTAGTCGCTACTAAAGCAGAAGCAAGGAAGCTGTATTCAAGTTGCTGCTGACATGTCGAATCATGTGAAGTATCTTGAGTTGCATCACCGACACTACTATCAAGGATACTATCGCCGCTCATCATACTGCTATTTGGTGTACCTCTGTATATCTTTGGTGATGTCTTGGGAGTCGTTCTTATCGGTATTGACGTATGCTGTTGTGATTTTGATACCTTTTTACTGATTTGCTTTGCGCTATTCATTGGTGGCTTTGGAGATAATGGAGGTCTACTTGACATAGGAGTTAGGTGTGGACGATGTGGAGTCACATTTAGCTGAACTTCCTTTTCTTCTTCATTCTCTTCTGAAGTATCGCTTTCATTAACATTGTTGAATGTAGTTCTCAGCATGTCAAATACATTAGTATCCTCGTCGCTATC
>Ga0075439_12216_pt1 | contig 14024 bp, 12 predicted proteins | sample MintriSingleCell_FD_74264 | JGI IMG/M metagenome (GOLD analysis project Ga0075439, IMG submission 74264) | Marine eukaryotic communities from Monterey Bay, USA to study complex ecological interactions - Minidiscus trioculatus JGI Plate_4_G5... | ecosystem: Environmental > Aquatic > Marine >... | reverse complement strand
ATTCCCAAGTCCTTACCTATACATGGGATGGCTTTGACAAGCACTGGCAGGAAAATAGAGCACAACAAGGTAGTGGTCGGTGCCCAAACATACGAATCAAATCCAAACCAATAATTTAGTTGTTAGATATGATACTAATGAACTAATCTGAGTATTAAAAAAAGGATATAGAGCAATACCATGGCCATCAAAAGAAGCAAAAGTTAAGTAACGACACCCGGGACTCGAACCCGGAGCCTCGGCATTAGGAGTGCCACGCGCTACCATTGCGCCAGAGCCGCGATCATTACAAGTGTCACTAAAGATAATTTATAAAGTTAATCAAGTTTCGTTGTTGAGTCTGAAAGCAGTGTTGATATCATTGATGATTACTAATGGGATATGGAGTCATATTAGCTCAGATGTAAGGTATTGACAGTAGAATGAGCTGTTAGCTTCATTCTAACTGATAATGATGTTTCTATTGGTATCGTACGATAAAGGATGAAAAATAAAATGCTCACTTAATTCCACGTGTAATCAAGTGAAAAAAAGTGATATCCCCCAGAGTTAGAGCAGTAGAATCAGTTAATATCACTTTGAGATTATATTATTAAGTAGGAGTATGTGGCGGTTTACTCGTCGGTGCAGATATCATCAGTCGTATAGTTGATGTGGCGTTGAGTTCTCTAGTATGGTACAATATTTGGATTGGTGAGCGATTCCTAATATTACATCATTACATCATTACATCAAAGAAGAAGAGACAAAAAATTATATCAATAGCAATGGTGGTGGATGGTAACTCTACATCAGCTGATATAGACGAACAGATGTCTGATATACCCAAAAAACCTGCTTGGGGAATAACTTCAAACAATACTATTACATCAACTGATAGTACTAAAAGATCAAACTTTGCAGATATTATGTCAGAGCAACAAGTTGAAAAGAGTGTAGAACAACAATCTGTCGTACGCTTCTCTCAAGATGTTGAGAGTGAAGAAGAGCGTATGATGCGTCTAGCAATAGAGGCTTCACTACAGGATCAAAATGGAACTTCTGATGAAGTTGAACAACAAACATATGCCAGTAGTAATACACAACAACCAATAGATAATCAAGATGATAATGATATCAACATGGCAATCGCTTTATCTCTACAGGAATCAGAAGGCAAATCAAAAATAGAGGAAGACGATAGAAAACCACCTGCAATGTTAAAACAAGAAGTAGATGATATAGGGATGATGTTCGGAGAAGCAACAATGTCCTCAACCAGTACAGCGGCAGCAGCTTCAACTAATGTAACAACTGATGAATCAGAGATACTCGCACAGGCAATACATCAAGCAGAATTAGATGAGCAATTAGCTAAGTCAAAAGCAGAAGAAGCATCTTTACAATTGGCAATGAAACTCCAAGAAGAAGAATCTTTAGACAATCGATTGAAAAGGGAAGAAATATGTAGAGGAGGTAGTGGAACTACACTTCCTGGCGTTAGAACAGTAAATAGAGATGAATTTCAATCTTTAAAGAATAGTAAAGATTATGGTGACGATAGACTTACAGGTAGAAGAAAACAGGAAGAGCAAGGCATGGGTAAATTGTTGTCCGATAAGATTTATTATGGTGAAGAAGATACAACAGTAGTATTTGACAATGTAGGACAAACTGATGATACCAGCGAATATTATTATTATGCAAGCGATCGCAATAGAGGAGACGATGTTGATATTGATGAAGATGATATGGACAATGGTATACGTATGAATAGCTCTTCTTCATCACAATGGAAGCGATTGGATAGAGATACCTTCATTGGCCCTAATAACGAAGTTAAAACCAAGCACGATCCGGATCTTAAACGACGTGCTAATGCAGTCCAATTACTTGGAAGTCATGGGGTTAAAACGAAAGATGTCAATAACAATATAAGCGATTCAGCATATAATGCATTCAAAAGGGCAAATAAGCGACAAACAGGTACCAAAAAAGGGGTGGCTCGTCAAGGTAAAGTTGCTGCAGATGATTTATCGGGTGGCAGGACAAGAGGCGGTATGGATGGTAATGTTCGCCTTCAGATTACTTCGGCTGTCAATGCAGGCTTAATCAATAAATGTAATGGCGTGGTCAAAGAAGGGAAAGAAGCCCTGGTATATCATGCAGAAGCTGGGAGAAAGCCTCAAGCAAATGATCTGACTCCTGATGATACATATGTTGGAAGTGATGGATATGACGTTGCAGTAAAGGTATTCAAAAGAGTAGTGGAGTTTAAAGGAAGAGGCTCTTATGTTGATGGCGATCCTCGTTATCACAAGCAAAAGTTTAGCACCAATGATATGAGAAATCAGGTTGTCCTTTGGTGCGAGAAGGAGTATCGCAATCTGATAAGAGCACATCGAGCTGGAGTTTCAGTACCGAAACCACTCTTGCAGAGGGAAAACATTCTGTTCTCACGCTTTCTTGGTGACAGCGGTTGGCCGTCTCCTCAGCTTAAGGAAGTAGACATTAGACGGGGTTCTAGTAAGTGGACGACATTTTATTCCCAGACCTTGGTTGCTGTTAGAAGGTGAGTGATGAGAGTATGCAAGTGACACACTTCCAACTAATTGTACTCACATATCTTTTCCTATGATCCATCTAGACTGTATCATTGTGCTAGGTTGGTCCACTGTGATTTATCAGAGTACAACATACTCATTTGTCCGCAGTGGCAAGTTTCAGAAGGTCAAATAATCTCACCGGACAAGCGATCACTTGATGATGATACCTTACAAGTTGTGCTGATTGATTTCGCTTCAGCGGTTGATACCAAACATTCATCAGCAAGTACTTGGCTCAATCGAGATCTTACTATTGTAAGAGCTTTCTTTGAGAAGAAGGGTATCAAAACACTATCAAATGAAGATGCTGAAGAGTTTGTCACCGCTCCTTTTGATGAAGTAAAACCAATTGATATCGATACAATTGATGAAGAGCCAGAAATGTGTACTGGCGAGGAACAAGGAACTGATATAGAGGCACCCAACTCAAGATATAATTTACTTGGTTGGAGCGACGAAACCAATATGAAATTACTTTTAGAAATGCTCTCTGGGGGTAATACCAGTAAGTGAATATCAAACTGTCTACTATGTATTATGAACTATCAAACATCATACTATCAAACATACGAATGAAGGTCTTCAAACATTTTGCAAAGAAGCTGCCAAGATACGAGCAATAGACATCTCATCATCAGCACGATTCGTGTCAGAATTACTACTAGAAAGGTCAATAACTCGAGGTATGTCACTGGCAGGGTCGTCTTCAGGGTCGGACAGATCAGGTAGCGGAGGAGGTGAAGCAGAATAGGAATAGTCAAGCTTCGGCTTCTTTGTTACGGGGCTTATTAGTGGAAGATTACTACTTGTTCGATAACCATTTGCTATTGGAGATGCGAGCTGCTTCTGTTGTTCGATCTTACGCTTGTGTGACAAGGGTGGAGGTGGGTATGTGAATGAAGAGGGAGGCCGAGTAGCATGCTGCCTTTCAATAGTTTTCTATGAGATCAAATATCAAATATGGAATGGAAACAAAGGTTAGTATTGTATGGACTGTTGAAGTAAGGATACAGTGCATATAATAATGACGCTTACCTTCATATCAAAATTCTGCGCTTGAGACACAGAGGGTAGTAACCTGTTTATGGAGTCAAGCCAAACTTCACACGTTAGTGATAATTGATGCTTTGCAATATCGATCGCTCGAATGAAGGCTTCTTCATTCTTTTTCTGTTAAAGGGTAAGAGACAAGCATGAATGAGACATAGGGATGAGCATAAGATATGAATAAATGATATCAGATCTTACCATGACCTTGGTAGTTACTTTCTCCTGAGTATTGACAAATTCAAGCCTCTTCACTCTATCATCTGACTGGACCTTCTCGATGAGAGTCGCCCTACGTCTATTGATTGCTTGCTCTAGTTCATGTAGCGATGGTACAAAAGGATGACGAGGTAGTTGATCTATATCACCTTTATCAAAGGCAGAAACAAACGATTGTATATACTCCTTACTCTTCTCATGATACCCAATGAGCTCCGCTTTTGCTTTTGATGAGAGTCGAGCAATCTCTTCATCTTGTTGATCTAAGATATTAGTGATGTTTAACTGTCGTGTCTTTGCCTTCATTAGCTCTGCTTCATTCTCAGATGATCTGGTAGTAAGAGCAATGATGGCAGCTCGATCCTCAATGACTCTTCTCAACACTGTTATGTAGGGAGAGGAGATAGAATCATGGGCAAATAGAAGTATGTGCATAAGATGTGTTCGATGAGAAATAGTGCACAAGATGTGTTCAAAATGAGCAGGATACATGAATACATTACTATGGGACATACCTATGTCGGCATCAATGGTCGAGTTGATTTGTATCTGTCTCCTAGGAGTAGGAGGAGCAGCTATCTGTGGTCGTGTACCAGGCGATACATGTGATGTGGGTAAGTAGTCAGTATGTTCATGAGATTCTACTCGCGGAGAGTAAGCTTGATAATCATATTGCATCATGTTTATTACAATAGCTATTGCATTTAGGTTATTTCTATTACTCTATGTGTTATATTTATGAGCAAAACGTCCCTCATCTCATTCTGGGAATACATTCTGTGATTGATTATATCGTATGCTCGACCAGGCTTCTTCTATTTCACTTGATGTGAGCACGCATAGAGTGTCTTGAGATTGTTGCTTGCAGTAAACAGAACCCAACAAGTGGGATCGACAATCAAAGCATTCTCTTATAATATTATGCCTGCTGCCAGCTATCAAGAATGAGAGCTCTAGCTTGACACTCTGCACTAGTGAGAACACAGCATACGAAAGAATGCATGCAGTTTTCTCTCAGATTCGCTATTTAGTAGTGCAGTTCAATTCAATGTCGCACCAAAAATAATGAACGGCATATAAAGATCGATAGTTGTGTACTCTAATTTATGCCTTCTGCCCATCTCGATCAAATAATTAGATCGAGCTGATTTCCCCAATGGACCTCGAAATAAAGGCGCAATCATTCATAACATAACATAACAATATTATATGCTTTGATACTCTTGGATACTCAACACAAAACACAAGATGGGGTTGAAAGCTATTGCAATAATTGTAGTCTCACTAGCAATATCGGGTTTCTTCATTGATACCACCGATGCTAGACGATTAGAATCTTATCGACCTCCACCACCAGGACCTCCTAAGGAGGGCGGGAGCTGGGTATGGGTTGAGCCATCGGCAAAGGATGACGATTGGTCAGATGATGGTCATGATGATGATACTTGGGAAGGTGACGATCATGTTGAAACTACCGACGATTGGGAAGGTGACGATCACAAAGAAGATGACGAGGTAGAGTGGTCAGGAGATGATCATACTGAAGAAGAGGAAAAGGAGGAAGAAGAGGTAGAGTGGACGGGAGATGAGCACGAGGGAGAAGAGGAGGAGTGGGAGGGAGATGGTCACTCAGAAGAAACACCCGTCGAGAAGGACGATGAAGAAGAAGGTACAATAAAAGATTCAGATTACAGTAGTAAGATTGTCGGATCGGCCAAGGGTAATGATGTAGCAGAAAGTACTACATCCATGCCAGCAGGTGCCATTGCAGGAATTGCAATTGCCGCAGCAGTATTAGCAGCAGCTGCCATATTACTTATTAAGAAGAAACGATCATCTAATGAACTCGATCCTGAAGATGAAGATCTTATGAATGAGGAGTTTGCAGGCGAAGATGTTCCACCCCCTCCACCACTGGGTGCCAATGAGGATGATATTGAGATTGATGAGAGTTTCTTACAGAATGGTAATACTCAGGAGGTTGTACAAGATGATCTTGAGTCGATTTAATAGACTGAAGGTTTGTTGCACAATGGTTTTGTGTCGACTTAATAGACATTGAGATCAGAGAGTGTGTAGTAGTAGTTCACCAGAGTTCAGGTATTCATTTGTTGTTCAGCTAGTGTTTTGTTGTTTTAGTAATGAAGTAGTTTAATAGTAGTGTTTCTAAGTCTAGTATATAAGTTTGGTTCTTTTGGTTAAAACACATATACAAAGATTATAATCCTAGTTGTATAGACTTACTAGAAATAAGATCCAATAATTCACTATTATCCACTTCCGACTGCTGCAGCATTTTTGAATTGATCATAATATGTTCACGCAAAGCAATTGCCACCATCAACACTTATCTGCAAGTATTATAACGAAACTAACTTAACTAGATCCACTACTTTTGGTAACTTCAATTTTCGGCTGACCTGACGAATCCATCTTATCTCCAGTCACTGACGTTATTGCATCCATATGTGTAAGACTATCACCATCAATCTTGGCATCGTGCTCTGGACTAATTTTAACTTCAACAACATTCCGTTCTTCATTTAATTCACCTTGTACTATACCACTTAACATCATATCCTCTGCTTCATCAATCATTGTTAATAGCCCTTCTATATGTTCTGGTGGTCCTGATACTGTACGATTTTTATTAAACTCTGCACGGATAGCAAATCTAGATTCAGTTAATGCACGTATATCACCTGCAAAGAGCTTCTTCCTTGCTCGGAAGAGACGTCTATATCCCGAGAGAGCTCGTAGTGCTGTAGAGGATGACATTTTATATTATTATTTTGTAGAGAAGATCAAGTCTATCTATCCGTGGATCAAGTATCTAACTTTGACTGAAATCTAACTTAAACCGTATTCACCACCAACAAAAGAATATCTAATGAATATGCTGATATCTATTTATATTATATTGCAACTACCTTTACTTATCACCAACCAACATTCAACATCAATAAATACCTAATAAATACTAAATACGATACATTGTAAATACACTCTCATAATTTTGATTACCGTTTCATGTCACATCTTCAAGAAGAGGTAGAAAAGAAGTTTTGCCGTCTAATATTTAGTTGTAGTATGTAGATGCATGGATAGTCAAATAATATAGACGATAGATTCCTTAGTAGTGATATTATTGGTAGATTGGTTCTCTGTTTGATTCGCGAAACGTCACCCGCTGATTAATATCTCGAAGATATAAAAAATCTTTATCTTGATTGGCCTCACTCAAAACGTATCGTACAAAAGTTCTCATCTCTATTACAGTTAAGATGGGCAATTCATCTTCATCTGATGGCGGTGGTAATACCACTAGTAATCCCAATGAACGGCGTAGCAGTAGTAGCGGTAGACCAAGTTTATCATCAAGAGGCCTATCCCATCGTATAACTGGTGGAGGTAGCAATAATAATGCAGGATCATCATCTTCGGGGTTTAGTCTGTCATTACCATCTCCATTTCGTACGGGTGGTAGTTTAGGGCTTAGTAAGGCAGAGTTGGATGCTAGATGTCAGCCGTCAGGGTAAGTTTTATTGTTTCTATATGATTTGCACATGATGTGTGCACATGATGTGCATAAATTTCACGGTTTGCTTTTGATGTATTGCCTTTAACAAATATCTCAATCCCTTAACATAACATAAAACAGACTCTATCCAACATGTGAATGGGAAACTAAACAAATCCGTCGTTTAATATCCAATGGACATTTAGCTGCTAGATTAAAAGGTTCAGATTGTCGAATGACGAAAACAGATCGAGAATGCCCAATCTGTTTCATGTATTACAATGAAACGAATATATCCAAATGTTGCAACGCAACTCTATGCACTGAGTGTTATTTACAGATTAAACCCCAGAAGGATAAACATACGACCTGTCCATTTTGTAATAATCCCAAAATGACCATTAGTGTACAAAGAGGTATGGATGAGGGTGATGTGGCTAAACGTGAAGAGGAGGAACAAAAGGTCATCGAGGCTACAATCATGAGTAGATTGAATAATTTGAACGGAGAACATCCTGTCGCTGATGATGGTGGCGAGGGTGGCGGAACTGATGGATCTCAACATACAGCAGTATCTGATGGAGGATCGTCGTTTGGTTCTTCATTAGAAAATTACAACAGGAATAGGGCACGTACTTTCAGTAATACATCCTCATCCGCTAGTGAAGGTGTTCCTGGGACACCTCCTCCTCGTAGTCGCATTATGTCAGAAGGGTCAGATGCATCAGTTATTCAATCATTAGCTATGTCACCAGATGACCGAAGGGCGTTGGAGAGTGAAATGCGTGAACAGTTGTCACATGAAACCCATCGTCGAATGGAGAGTGAAGCCGAAGAAGCACGGAACAGACATACACAGGAATGGTATGAAAGTAGTGCAGGCATGCGCAGTAGGGTGAGAGAGGCACGATTAGCTGAACTAACTGGATTATTGGCCAGGATGGGAGCACGTGGCGGTGTAGGAAATAATGAAGATGACGGTGAAGGTGAAGGCTCATTAATGGCTGCTGCTGCTAATGAAGGATTAGGTGGAGGGGCTAGTCTGAGTCGACTTCTACGGGCAATGGAAGCAGCATCAGTATCTGGTGGAAGCTCACGGAATAACACATTGGAAGAGTTGATGCGGTTAGAGGCTGCATTCTTTGTCGGCAATAGTGAAAGTGGATTACGGGGTCGGCGTAATCAAAGCCTGAGGTCATCTGCACGAAATAGTAGAAGAAGCAGTGGATCGGGGGATAATGATGATAATGAAGAACCACGAGGTCGTCGCAATCAAAGCCTAAGGTCATCTGCACGAAGAGGACTCGCTAGCAACCGTGGTGGCATGTCATCTACCCATTTGGACACTGCTGAATTGTTGATGAGGGGAGTTTCAGAAGAAGAGCAACTTGCCATGGCCATTGCCATGAGTATGCAGGATGCCTCAGAACAACAACCTTCATCAACAGAGCAGGCAGAGGAAACCAATGGCAGCGGAGATGGTCAGGAGGGGGAAGAGACTGATCAGCTGGCCGCACTTCAGCAGCCAACCCTAGGCGAGGAAGAAGATTCATTGTCATCTGAATCGTCAGCATCTTCTTCTGACGAATCAGCAGATGAGGAAACGAATACTAGCAACGATGACAACGATAGAGATGTTGAAGATAACGCTGGAGAGAATGTCAATGGTAACAATGCAGTGTCATTAGATGAGAACGAAGAAGAGGTCGTGTTTACCGATGGTGCATGAATATACCTGGTGCTTTTTATGAGCAAGGGATACACTTACACTTCTAGAGGTTTACATGACAAGTGAAAGGTAATTGATACCTAGCAGTGATCAGACATATACGGTTCCAGTTTGAAAACTTGTTTGAAGTTTATTAGAGAATAAAACAACTAGAAATGTAAATAGATTGCATTAGAACATTTATTTATACAGGTATGTATCTCAGAAACATCCAGTATGCGGTGACAACAGCAATCACAACATAACATCTTCTCTATTTTTCATTACTATTTATGTATACCCTGCTCTTTTAAAACAACCCCTTTATCATCAATTCTATCCACATAATATCATTTACAACTCCTTCTTCTCTTCAGCAGGAGCGTCGTCTTCTTCAACCTTCTTATTTCCAAGGAAACTCAAGAAGATATTGTATCCAATCTGAATAGAGTTAATGTATAACAATCGTTGTGATGGGGGGATGAATGCAAAGTTGATAGTGTGTGCAGGTACCCAAACTGCCCAACTTCCCATAACAGCAGTCTTTAAATCGGCCTTAATCTTCTTCGTATAATCCTCGAATGATTTACCCTCACATACATTCAAGTAACCAAAGAACATTAAACCGAAGATGGGATTCCAAATAGTTTGATCAATTAATACTTTGGTCGCAACGGTCATTGGCTTTGTGCCGGGTAGTTTCGAATCAAGGAAACCATAAAAGTAATGTCCAGTAGTACCATGGACGAAGAAACCGAATGAACCAAGACGGATTGTTCTCATTACATCGTATGGTTTGCCGTCATCATTAACAAACTTCTGAGCTAAGATATCACCAATTGTAAATCCAGTAAGAGATGTAAGTGCCTTGGTAAGAAGAGGTTGTGCCTCAAGCATGGCATTGTATTTGGCCCAAATTCCACTCATTGTGTTTTAGTTTTTATTTGTTAATGATGATATAAATCTGTTGCGTACATAATAGATATGGGGTTAGACAATAAGCATTTGATATAATATAATATGTGTTGCAATTGCAAATTGGTGATATATGCAATAAAGAGATACCCCTAACGTATATGAGATAGCCAACTGAACAATATATCATCCGGCTTTAATAACAAAGATATAGTTGCCGATTTATACCTATCAATCAATCATCTTTCCTCTCTGCTATCCATGCTACCATAGATTGACATTGATGTTCATCATTGGCATTTTTAGATATTTTCACAAATCGACCATAAAAGATACTACACACGCCAGTCAATTGACCCAGTCAACTCCAATAAAACAAAACACAGGGTCCTTTCTTTCATATCATAGGTATAACTTACTGTGGGGAAGTCTAGAGCAGTAAGTATGTGGAGGAAGATAATGTTGTGTCATGATGCTGCCGAGAAAATCTGGATGTTTGAAAAGATATTGGCCCACGTAGCCTCAAGTTGGTACAACATGAGCGTACAACTAGACATCTCGTACCCAATACATTCAATTGGTGTGAATTGTGACTTGTGACACTCATGAAAATTTTCGACATCAATTTCTTGCTCGAGCATTTTTTGATGATAGGAGGGCTAGCAAAGGGTTGCAATTGCAGAAGGTCAAGAACTTATGTTGACACCGAATAGATTCATATTGCCCAAGCTGTAAGTAAGCACCTAGTAGTAGTATAGGCATAATATCCAGGTTACGCGCTGAATTGCATCAAGATTTCATCACACTTATCGATCGTATCTATTACATCAATCAGTAACATCATGTTTGGATTTGCCAAGATGTCGCTCCTCTTGGCGACTTCTGCCAAGACTGTCTCCGTAGTCCAAGGTGCCGAGATGACTGGCTATATTGTTGGTAAGTGACATATTATAGCACACCGTGTATATTATTTGTGTAGATATGCACATATTATTATAAATCGTCTCTAATCATTTACCTCTCTATAGACAATTTATGTTTAAGTATATGCGAGGGTAGTGACGGTCCCTGTGCTCCCGATGGCAGTAACACATTCTTCACTCCTGAGCTCCACACTGGATGGTAAGTTGAAATAAATATACATTATCCATACTCATGCAATTATAATTTATTCTAATAATATCCAATAATACATCATAGGTGCAAGCTCCTCGGTGGATGTGAAGCAAGTGGATATTCTCTCATGTCAGAGTATCCAGGTGATGATGGAAAACATCAAGTTGTCTTAAGCTTTTCAGGCGCTGAAGCACACGATGCCGTACTCGATTATGTCAAGGCCACGAATGGCAAAGATTTGTCGTTCGAGAAGAAGGTGCACTTCCCTCTCGTCAAGGTCGCCTATGCTGATGATGAAACTGTCGATGGTATCCCTCAAGTAATGTCTGCTACTATTACCGACCCCTGGGACGCTGCCGTATATACTGGTGATGATACAAATCAAGCTGTTTGTATGAATGCAGGTAAGTTATGTTCTCATTCGTTCGTATCTCATACATCTATTAGGTGTATATCTCATCCATTGCCATCTTCTAATCTCAATCATATTTCTATCTCTTAACAGCCGAGGCTGACATTGAAACGAATAACATGTGCATGCGCTCTGACATCATGGTCTCCACGAACGACGACAAGGAGATGTTTGTCATTGAAAGTTCTGGATGTCCGGACCACGGTAATATGAAAGGTGGCAGCGGAGGAACTACGCATTTTTTATCCAGATTTTAGGTAAAATCTGATCAGATTTTAGCCCAACCAGATTTTAGCTATTAGTACTAGGCAAATTTTGGTATCTTTATTTTAAAGCTCATTGGTATGGCTCACATAACCCAAGAGAGAGGTACGTAGTGGGGTAAGAACATCTATTGGAGCGGGTTATGGGTCTCGGTAGGCACCGCGCTGGTGAGGCCTACAGCCACGTCAAAAAGGGTGTTCCCCACCATCACAGCGCTAGTCCCCAGAGGGGACCCCATGCGCTGTTCTGTTGGGGAACACCCTTTTTGACGTAGCGGAACCCAAATATTGACTAGTAAATATCCTATCTCACCTAATCCATACCAGGAAGGAGCTTTGCATCATGTTATATTTGCAAAAGAAGGATTTAATGTTGATACTTCTGTTTGCCGTCGTAATAGGGCTGACAGTATCTGCCTTCAATAAGCCACAAATATCTCATCCTCACAAATTATTAATACATGCTACCATAACCGATGATGTAACAACAACTGAACAACAAGGTATATCATGTTATTATAAAAGAATTGATGGTTCGTGGAAACCAAGAAAAGAGTTGAATAGTCTCTTTATTAGAGAGCGTTTGTATGCTACCAGATTGATTGAAAGGTGAGGATAGAATGTTTTACTTTACATCATAATGTTTACATTACAAGTACTTACTTATAATTAAATGCCTACCTTATTATTAGTGATCTTCTGGATGGTAAAACTGGACCCAAAGTTTTCTTAGAATGTGGTGTTGGAAAAACAAATAATAATAAATGGAGTATAGTTAATGGAATGTTACGAATAGGAAAGAAGGGAATGAAGAAGGGCGTAATGCGTAAAAAGATTAAGAAAATTCCACCCAATAAGTTGATTGAAGTTTATGTATCAAGAATAAGGGTAGAGGAAGGGACCTTTGAAGTATGTTTGAATAAAGATGAGGCATTAGAAAAGGGAGATATTGCCAAACAAAGAATATCTGCATCTAGTTTAAAAGTGGGCGAGGAATTAAATGGAGTAGTTAGAAGTGTCCATTCATACGGTGTCTTTGTAGATGTTAATGCCAACAGAAATGGTTTATTACATATTAGTAAAGTGGCAAAGGCGCATGATACGTTTGTTGACAAAGAAGATGGTTTAAAAAGATGGGGATTGAATAGAGGGTCTCAAGTACGTGTACGTGTGTTGAGTAATAATAAGAAGAAGCGTTTAGAACTTGATTTAGCACCTCCTCCTACTGAAGGAGAACAGGAGGCAGATGTAGCCGAGGAGGCAGATGAAGATGATATGATAGATGACACATTAGCAAGCAATATAGTTGATGAGGAGCAAGCCATGTGGGCTGCTTACGCGGCTGCTGATTATGCTACCGACAACGATAAAGAAGATGAGTACGACGAAGACGCTGATATAGAAGACTCATTAGGTATAGGTTCGTGGTGATTTCGTTAAGCATAATTACTATTACAGCTTTCCTTCGTATGATGATGTAAATCTCTGACTGAAGAAATACAACATATATGCACGTTTTACTACTACAACCAACGCCCTTATATACCGTTCACAATCGATAAATTAATCGATACACTAGAGAGTTGCTGCGTATGACTTCATGAATAACATTAATCTAATAATAACTACATTATCAAATCATCGAAACCCTCTTGCTTTTTCAAGCTCCGCTTTCCTGGCCTTTCTATCGATCACTCTTTGTGCTAGTTGTTCATCTTTCGTCATTCTTTTCTTCTTTGCCCTGGAAAATACAAGGAAGAAGAGGTGATCCATTAGACATAGGTACAAAATAATATAATATTTAAAAGACCATGATGAAACTTACTCTTCTCGCTCGGCTTTGTGCTTTGCCACTTTTGCATTAATCTTTGCATCGTCCTTTTTAATCTCGCCATCTCCTGGTAGTGATGTAGGTAATCCACTATAGACACATAGAGAAAAGTTTAGACATTCACATGTAGACATAAAACATACGATACTGAATATTGCAAAGAACAAAAACAACAACAGCCCACTATACTTACGCCTCTGAAGCAAAGCTTTTCACCTTGCTCAAGGCCATCATCCCTTGCAATGAATTCCACATATTTCTATAGTATTCACTGCTTTACCTGGTACACTTCGATGCGTCAAACCATATATATGGTAGCTACCTGTGGCCGTGATTATGAGATAATCACGATGTAAGGTCTTGGCCATAAGGCACTCAGATTTGGCTCTAAGGCACTGCCTAAGGCAC
>Ga0075439_12219_pt1 | contig 14027 bp, 12 predicted proteins | sample MintriSingleCell_FD_74264 | JGI IMG/M metagenome (GOLD analysis project Ga0075439, IMG submission 74264) | Marine eukaryotic communities from Monterey Bay, USA to study complex ecological interactions - Minidiscus trioculatus JGI Plate_4_G5... | ecosystem: Environmental > Aquatic > Marine >... | reverse complement strand
TCCTGATCCGTGATAGTTTGAGTGATGTGATTAGCTGGATGCCACACGGGAGGAGTTGGAGGATATTGAATCAGGTTAGTTGTATATGACATCTCTCTGCTATTTCACACACATGAGGATACCTCACACGTGCTCACTCTCCTTCTTGTTCACATCTTGTGCACATGATATATAGTCCGAGTTTGAGAAGAAGGTACTGCCGACTTACTACAATCAAAGTAGTATTGCAAGCTTCTATAGACAGGCGAATGGATGGGGCTTCCGACGTGAGTTTGTTCTATATGTCTGAGTCCGAATGGTATGGATACCAATAGTACCACACTCTCTCTTACACCTACACATCTCTCTCTCTTCCTCTCTCCATCTCCATACCTAGGTATGCTCAAAGGACCTGATAAAGGATCCTTCTATAACGAGCGCTTCCTTAGGGGAATGCCATTCCTCAGTAAGAAAATGAAGAGAATCGGTGGTGTTAAGGATGTTGATGCGTCCATAAACAATGAGCCACTACTGCAAAAGATTAGTGACATACATCCACCTCCTCAAGAAGTACCAAGGAATACCCTCGACTACCTCGTCTTAAGTACCATCAATAGATGTATACAAGAGGAAGGACCAAAGGCTAAGATGCCATTCGTGCCTGGACCTCCTCTGGCTAAGTCAAGTAGTAGGAAGAGGAAGGCCGAGTCGAGTGATAGCAAGCTTCCAGCAGCATCTGCACCGCCATCGACCTTGGCTGCCTCGAGTAATGATTCATTGAGTAGTCTTGAGGATCATCAAGAAGAATCCCAAGAAGAATCTAATACAGCTTCTCATCCTAACACACTGTTGGGTCCTCATCATGCTGGCGACCTGATACAACAGCCTCAACAACAGCAGCAATTGAACAATCCGTTACTACTACCTAACCAAGTAGTCGATCAGAATCAGTTATTACAGCAGATGCAAAGTCAGAATCAAAGTCAACAACAAATGAATAGTTTGTTACTTCAAATTATGATGGCCGGTACTAATCCAGCGGCTGCTGCTTTAGTACCCAATTCACAGAATCAACAAGGCTTGTGGCAGAATCAATTACTTGGAGCCGGCGGTGTACCAACAACCACGCTGCCTCCTTTTACATCGTCTAACAGCCATCCAGGTGCTCCTCCATCTCAACAAGATCACTCGTTACATGCTCAAGTAGCACAACCTCATGCTCAGGTAGCCCAAGCTCAAGCTACTCAAGGTAAGACGAGTGAACATATCATGTGTGCATATCATGTGTGCATGTCATGTGTCTCTGTCATGTGCCGACTGCTAACTCTTGTCTTTGTTCATAAACATACCCCTCTATACATCACAAGCCATTGTCGCTGCTTCGATACTTCAAGCATATCAACAGCAGGCTCAACAGCAGGCTCAACAGATGCAAGCAGGTATGCTGGGTAGTGGTATACCTAATTTGACGTCAGCAACGTCTCGAGGAAGTATGCAGCCTCAGGCCAATATTCCTAATCTGAACATGCTACTGGCAGCGTCAATGAATCAAGGAGGCAATACAATACCTCCTCAGGCAAATATGCAGAATCTGAATATGTCCAATGCTGGTCAGTATTCTTCGACGGCGGCAGCATCTAACTCGGCCTCGGCTATTCCTACCGCCTCGACCTCGAATTCAACGAGCGACCCAACACAAGCATCTACCGCCGCTTTGTTTAGTCAGTTCAGCAATACATCCCAGGCACAACAGCCACTGGTTCAAGACTATGCAGCTTTGATGAACAATATGATACAAAGTCAAAACTTGTACAACCCAGTGGTTCATGCACCCCAATTACAGTTTCAACAGAACCCACTTGCCTCGGCATTTGCTGGTCTTACTGCTCCGATACAACAAGCTCAGATACAACCGCAGCCTCCGAATCACCAGCAGCAGCAGCAGATACAAGAACAATCCTCGATACAGCAGCAGCAACAAGAAGATCCACAAGAAGAACGTCAAGGCGAAGGCCAAGATGAACAGATGAAGGAGTAGGGTGACAACATTTGTCATCAGTTATTCTTGTTACCCTTTGAGTCTAAATCAAGGGTAGATACTATATGTTAAATGGTAGTCGGAGAGCGTATCTCTGACAGGTAACCATACTTGATAACAAGAAGAAGTAAATAATGTATAAATATAAACCAGTGTATATATAAAGAGGATGACTTTAAGTTAGGAGAGCTCATGTTGTGAAATATGAATGAGGTAACAATGTCAATCAAACCCTCTAAATCAATGTTGGAAAGGATAATTCTTCGCCTTCTCGGCCATACTCTTCTTCACTTCACTAGTACCTCGACTACTAGCTCGACTTCCTACACTACCGGTGGATTTTGGACTACCCATCATATCATGATCGGCACTATTAACTTGTAAACTTGCTAACATGGGAGATACAGGACCAGCTAGTATCACATCATTATTATCTAATCGACTCATCTCCTCTCGTGCTTCTTTCCCTGCTACAGAAACTGATCGTTTTCCTAACCCTCTTGGCCTCATTTGTATAGTTGAATGTAAGCTCTTACTCTCATCTATGAAGCCTTTTGGTTTGATACACTTTGGTAACATGAATTGTGGCATGTGTTTGTGAACAAGATTGCCACTGGCCACGATTTGTTTAAGGAGGTAGTATTCTCGTGTGTGGCGTTTGTTTTCATCAAAGTTTGTTCGTACAGCGTCGGCATCGGATGCTCCAGCTGCTAGTGCCAAGTCTCGACTGTATTATGCGTAGGATATAGAATTTCAATTAGTTCACAAGGACGTATCAACATACACAATTACACAACAACAACAACAACAACAACAACAAAAGCACCTACCTCCAAGAAGTATACGAATGATAAATCTCAGCAATCTTCTCAACATCATTATTCTTAGACACTACACCCGGTATAAAGAACAAACATCCCAACAAACGTTGACGTTGCTGTTCACCCAATACCTTCTTAACAGCAATTTTATAACTGGCTAATATCTGTCGTGCCTGTCCTGGACTGGCATATCGTTCTAATCCACGTCGTGAATGATCATAGTTGTGCCACCATTTTGTACTTGAGTTTGAATCATCTCGGTTATGTTTTCTTGTTGGTTGATGATGCTGTTGTTGTTTATCCTCCTCATCGCTACTGCCGCTGCCTTCATCTGATGATGATCCTCTTTTACTAGATTCACAAGCTTGTGCTTCTAACCAAACTTGTGCCAGTTCTACGGATACAGGGAGTGAGGTGAGCATAAGATGTGAGCTTTTTAAAAAAGTGGTTCATAAGATGCCAATCGGTCCCGTCATTAATACCCCCAACAATCCCAACCACACACTCACACACGCAGCACCACACAACAAATAATAACATACATCAAAACTAAACTATACTTACCCCGACTAGCACCATCCTGCTGTATAAGCAAAGTCATTTCATTTTTAAAATAATCAAAATCAACTTTTTGATACCATACTTCTACTTGTTCAGACGATGTAAATTTCGTTATACGGAGTATACGTTTTATTTCTGCAAAGTGTACTCTTTTATACTTTGATTTTGATTTGGTATTTGTTGTGGAAGAAGGGATGGTTGAGGAAGGGCGTTTCATGCAGCCTTTAAGATTGGCTTTTTTATTAATAATAGTATTATTATTAGTAGTAGTAGTAGTAGTATTAAACATACTGGGTATACATACTTTACGTGTTGATGGTGGTAGATTTAAATAGTTTGATACTGCCATTGATGATCTTTGTATTAAATCTTGTGGTTGGTCTTGAGGGTTATAATCTTGAAAAGCATCATTTGGAGCTGTAATTTGTTGATTCCAGGGATTAAAGCAGTGTAAGATGTCACTACACGGCCCTTCCTCCCCACCATTTATACCATTTGTACCCGAGCTATTATCCCGTAATACCAAACTAGACAAATCACCAACCAATCCATGTTGCAATTCATCATAAACTTCCGGAACAGTAAAGATACGTTCACATGCCGCTATACTTGTTGTTCGTTCTTCCATTGATGATATATTATTTCGCCAGGGATTTGAAGTAGTCATTTCCCATATTAACCAATTTATATCATCGCTATCTTCATCAATTTCTACTGGTTCATATGTTATATTATTTACTTTGTTAGTTGATTGGGGCTCTCCTTTTATAGATGGTCTAAAACTAGTTTGGCGTTTTTCGGTGTTACCATTTAATAAATTATCCACAATCCTTTCCCTTCGACTGCTACTACTAGTAGTTTTAGTTAATTTCTTTTTACTTTCATCCTCCTTCTTTGCCTTGATCATTAATAGATCGACATAGGAATCGCGAGCATTTTCAAGGCTCATCTTATAGATTGTGTAGGTTATTGTAATTGCAAATTATTGCAAATCCTATTGGTATCCTTTTACAATTGCAATAAGATAAACCACGAGATGTATTGAATGCTGCTGCTATTGTCATAAGTAAATCACCACTGCCGCACTATATCATTGCCGCTACTAACCTTTCCTCTCCTCAGCTACACACATATTTTTGTGAGTTTTATTAGGCTTCCGCAAAAATACAAAGCCCAAATGGCCAAAATGTAAGGCGATATAATTTGTATATAACAATTATATTTGTTATAATATTAAATACCCAAAATACAAATATGTAATTTTGCGAAAGCCTAGTTATGTTGAACTTAATGTCTTTTGCAGCTGTTTCATCTGAGAAAGAGGATACACATCTCACAATTGCCTACCTCACTTCCATGCACTCACTACTTCCTCATCAGATATTGTGCTGCAATGGTTACACAAAGCCTGGCTCTGCTAGTTAGTAGATGGGATGAAGTAGAAAGTGTGCATTTACATCTGGCAAAACTTTTCGATGTCTTGTTTTTGGTTTTTTGATGGGGGTCGCATTCTGGCAGCAGAGCAGAGCTGCTATGTAATGTCATACTTAGAATTAGAAGAACACATTGATAAATATTGTAATTGATTTGTTCCTAATGCTCTATCTTTTGTGACATCCTATGTATATGTGCGTGTATGACAAGGATACCAGAATCATGAACTACCTGCTCAACTGGCTAACTTGACCAAAACAACTTCAGTTTTAGCCTCCAGCTACGGTTTATACTTCTCTTCAATTTCTAGAGCTGTTCACAAACTATAGAGGTATCCCGTTGATGATACAAATACAGTTGATACACCAATGAAATGGGAATGTTCTTCCATCAATTATAATCATTTGCCCGATAAACATCACATAGGAGACCGAGTATTAGAGAGGCAAGGCATAGGAGTCCCACTCAAGAGCAAAGTGATGATGCAAGTGTGAGCAAAGGTAGTCTATCGATCCCCTCGTGCCCAGGTACATCAGCCTCGGACAAATTAGACAAATGATGTGACATAAAGAGATCACAATCGTTTTTGCAAAAAAAAAATGATACTCCTACTTACTAGCATTGCAAATCTCATATAACGGCTCGATTGCCATCATATACAACATCATGATGCTCGTCAACAAATCTACCATCCTCTTTGCCTTTGGCATCGTCAACATCGCCTCCGCTGATATCGTTTGGCCGCTCTACAATCAGCAATGTCGTGACGATGCAGGACCGCCTTTCCTCGACGACGAACCAGGAGTCAAGTATCATGATGGAAGTGGTGCTTGGCCTGTCTTATTGGAAGATGGAACGTGTGCAAATCCTATAAAGGAGGCGTGTGCATTGAGAGATGATGCTAAGACGGCATACCTCGAAGGTGAGTATCTTTAATCTACTCATCATCATCATCGCATCATCATCTATTGCAATTGCAATAGAGATATCGATCCGATCGAAGTCGATGATATGTGTTCTTGAATAGATAATGGTCGGTGTCTATTGTCTACATACATCATATACTAATACTAATATATAATGCCGTGATATGTCTAGGTCCAATCTCCTGTGAAGATAATGGATGGTATTGTCGTATCTTCGATGATGAGGAGAATGGCTGGCCTTCGATCAACCTCCCCGGTGATGTCAACTTTGGTAGTTGCAATACTACCGATGCCTTTAGTGGATATGGATTTGATCAAGACGGTCACTGTCATGGTTCGTCGTATGATAATACCTACTATTGGGTAAGTATAGATGAGCTCTATGTGTTCATATGATATGTTCATATCATGTGTTCATATCATGTGTTCATATCCTATGTTCATATCCTGTGTACTTATCTATGTTCATATATCAATATCATATGTGCAATCATAACTCATCAACTACATTATCTTTACTCTATACATATCAGTGGATTCGTGATCACTGGCATCGTCAATACAATGGACGTGTCCGCTGTTGCTGTGGATGGTATCAAGGAGGAAGCCAACCTGTCACACAAGGCAGAATAGCGAATCGTTGTGATTACCGTCGTCTAGTTACTGAAACTGAAGATGTTACTCAATGTCGTGATGCCAATGAAGATCATGGGCTTGGATTCGAGGGTGTTGGGGATACTGGATGTGATTCTCAATACGCGTCTCAGATCAATGCTCCGATCCCTGAGGATGATTCAGTATGCTGGGAGATTCAACGCTTTGGATATACCGAAGAACCAGTACCTGTGCCAACTATGAATCCTACGCCAACCGATGCCACTCCTCGACCTTCCAATGCTCCTATTGTTACTCCTCCTCCAACCGAGTCTACTGCCCCTACACCTCCTACTGTCACTTCAAAGCCCACGGTAAGGATTATTATTTGTATTGCTCTTTATCTTTTCCATCACATAGCTCATATCATATGTTCTTTTCCATTTCAGAATGAGCCAACAAAGCAGCCGATTGAAGAAACAACTAGCACAACATCTACAACTACTGCCGAGGAGACTACATCATCCACATCCACATCTACTACGACAACTTCCACCACTTCTGCCACTGAAGAACCGCCTCCTAATGAATGTGTCGATTCCCCGTTTGATATGATTCATGGTAGGAATGAGCGTTATCGTGATGCTGATTGGGTTGCAGCTAGGCTCGAGAGACGTTGTCGTAATAACAGTATTGCAAGTCATTTCCCTCTCACTTGTGATCGTTGTGAAGAATACGGATGTGAAGATAGCATGAAGGAGTTTGTCAACCCCGAAGACGATGAATGGTATACGTGTGAGATGGCATACGATGATCCATCTCTTGCCGAGGATCTGTGCACCATGGAGGGTGGCGCCGAGACGTGCCGTGAACTGTGTGGTTATTGTGAATTGTTTTAATAGTAAGCTTATTGAGTAAGCATGTTGTAAAGAGAAATGGGCAGCATCTGTAAGACGTACCTTGATGTACGAAAGACTGTCCATAAATGTAACTCACTAAATCTTTTCTCCTAACTATGGATGGTGCTCGTAATGCACATAACAAATGAAATTCCTATTAACGCAAGGAAATAATGCCTGTGTTGAATGTTCTTCCTCCTCTTTGAATACCTTGTTCAATACGCCTTCTTCTTCTTTCTAATCGCTGCCGTTCTGCTTCTTCTGGATCTTGCTGCACATTGTTATTTGCATTACTGTTGTTATTGCCACCCCTTGATGGCGTACCCCCAGAACGAGGAGGAGCATGTGCATCCAAATCGATGAATGTCCGTCTACAACAAGGACAAGGTGCACCGTCTTGCATCTTGACAAGCCATTCAACTATACATTCTTGATGAAAAGCATGAGGGCATTCTCCGTTGTACGAGGTGACGATTGTCTCACCCTTTTCATATCCTGATAAGCAGATGGCACACTCGTTTGGTACCTTGTTGTGTGCGGAGGCTTGGGACGAGAGTACCGATCCCAATGAGGATGATCTAGGTCTTCCCATTAGTGGCGGCATACGACGCAAGTTCTTGAGCAATTTGTCCTCTCGACCTTCATACTGGGCGATTAAATCATCAGCCTTCTCTGAAGAGATATCTGACTCCTTGATAAGATCCTTAATTTCATTGATTGTTTCAGAAGAAGCTGTTTGGTTATTTGCAGAAGTATCCAATGAGCCTGAAGTGTTGACTCTACGTCTACCCGGACCGGCAGTTTTGAGGTATAGAAAACTGGGACTCTCTTCAATTATATTAATCGCCGAGGATGATGAATGGGAGGAGAGCGTAGACGACGAGGCACCTCCTCCTCCCATTAGTTGAGGCGGCGATGATGATGGACGCTCGGGTATCATGGCGGCATTGAGTGATACACCGCCCATTGTGTATTCATCCCCTGCCATTAGAGATGTGTCCTCCTCAATCTCTTCTTCCCTATTGCAATCCCTATCTTGAATATTTTGAAGTAGCAGTTCCATGACAGCCGACACCTCTTCCCTTACAACACCAGCTTCATTTTCTTGATTTCCAATATCGTCCTTGGATTTCCCCCCAAGATGATGATTTGCCTGTGCCCCGAGGCTAATCAATCCGTGGTTCACGACGTCTTCACTTGTGCCGCCGCCCCCCTCCTCCTGATCATCAGCATCATACACATTCCCCTCCTCGATGTCATCTAGCTTCTCACCCCCCAAATTATTGTCCAGAAGGTCATCCTTAGGAGGGAAAAAGTGCTCATCGTCCAGTTCCTAATAGTAAAGAAAAAAGTACATAAGATGTGAGCAAACACTCTCAAATAAAGAGATAACAATCTAACACCACTAAAAACAACAAAGAACTCAACACACTAATATAAACAAACGAAAATAAAACGTACCCAAACCATACCACCCTTACTAAAAGCCTCCTTCAATCTCAATTCACGTTCCTCACCCGGTTCTAATGCCGCCTCTCTCTCCAATTCAACCTGTTCCATAAATTGTCTTAAAAACTCCCGATCATAATCACTAGTTGCCCAATTATTCACACCTGATTCTAAACTCCGGAGAGGATATAAAAGTAAATTACCCAAGGCTCTTGGGATGAGAGAAAGGGTGCGAAGTGTACGTCTTAATGGAGTTTGATTAACTTCTTCTTGTTCAGTAGGTTGGTTACCAGTAACAGGTTGCTGCTGCTGACCAACAGAAGAAGATCGTACCGAATACATACCACTAATACCACTATCAACCCTTCCTCTTCTTCTCCGTCCAATACTTTCCTCTAATGATATTATTCCACTAATACCACTATCCATTCTTCTTCGTCGTCCGTCAATGTCAACTGTACCCTCGGCATTCATTCTTGATAATATTCCGCTAATATTGCTATCTACCCTCACCCTACCTCTTCTACTTGGTGAGGCATTATTGTTTGATACCTGTCCATTACTAACATCAAGTATAGATGATATAATAGATCGTCTACTTTCATCCATATATTCTTGTTGTGTTGCAACTGTACCGTTAGTACCAATTGTATTACCGTCTTGATGATGATTGTTAGTAGAGGGTATACGTATTGTTGCCCATTCCTGCATGGCACGTAATTGTTCACGTTGTTGATTTAATAATCGACGTTTATGACGCTGTAGACAGCATATTAATATGGTGCCTAGGTATTATAATGAGAAGGTATAAAAATGTGCATAAGATGTGAGCAAAACTGTATTAAACCATTCATAAAATATACACAACAACAAACCGACCAATATATAAATAATACGCACCAACAATTAATGTAACAACAGCAGCCTCGGCAAATAATATACTAGGTGATAAATTACCAAGATCCCACATGGATTTATTATAATTTTGTTTTTCATCAGATTGTATTTTTGGAGATTGCTGTTCGTCGCCGTGGTTAGTGATATCAACTCCTTCACTGATATTATTATGTTCGTTAAATATGTTGTTGTTATCTAATAGTATATCATCCTTGTGCAATACTCGACGGAGGTATCGAGTTGTTGAACTTGTCGAGGCCATTGCAAATTGCAAAAAAAGTTATAGTATGTTTATTATATTATTTTGAGGGCGGACGATATTTCCTCAGTATATTACTATATTATACCTATATACTATATTAACCGGCCTACTTCCCAAATATTATGGCAGCTATTGGCATAACGGCTCTGTTTTAAGAAGGCAATTGCAAAAAAGAATCTTGGGAAAAAAGATGTGGCAGCTGTAAAGTGTCAGCTGAGACAGAATGTTGTCATTTCAATGTCACTCATTTTTTTTATAAAACGGTCGCTCGTTCCCTTCCCTCGTCTCAACACATTCGTGATATATTTATATAAATATCAAGTCGTATAGTATATGATATTTAAAAGAAAGTAAGGGAATGATTTCGTTTGGAGAGAAGTGAATAGATGAGTATCTGAGTATGAGTATGAGGCATTTGGCGAGAGGTGGAAGTGGAGAAGGTGATAGTGTCAGTGTGTGTATATGTGTGTATAATTGCAATTGCATGGCCATATTACAAATGTGAATAGATGACTATTACCTTAGAAACGGTATATGTGATATATACTAAGGCTTTCATCTACACACTACGCTTCCTCTTTGCTGCAGATGACTTCGTTTGAGGACTACTCGAATCAAACAGATCGGGCAGTCTCCTCGTTAGATTGTACATGGTCGACAATCCGGATACTTGTACACCTTCCCAACCAATAGGCAATGGTCTTCCAATCCAAGCAATAGCACTTGGCAATATTTTCAATTCCATATCAAGCAGCACTTGCATCTTTGAAGTATCACCATCTTCCGTTGAGAAGTGAGTCTGTAGAATCTTCTGACGAGTAACTTCGACCTTGTCCTTGTTCTTGTTCAGTTCTAAATATGATATGAGATCATCGGGCAGATTCATATCATCAACGTCATAACCAAGATCATAGATATCACACAGGGTGTGATTGGAGTTGTATGTATCCATGATACTTGCTTTGTTGCAAAGGAGATTAGAAACAGCCTCCCAACCTCTTTCGGTGATCAAATGAATTTCATCATCATCAGTACACTCATAAAGAGTCAGCCGCTTCAAAGTATTGTTTTGTACTAAGGTCCTTGTAACTGCAATCAATGTATCATCGTTGATAATGTTGGCGGATAGATCGAGAGATTCTAATGCGCAGCCGTTTGGACTTTGTAGATAGCCCGTGAGGGCTTGCCAGCCGGTAGGTGTGATCAAACGGTTGCAACTTAGATTCATATACTTTAGAGAACTCATTCTTGAAGCTAACCGTACCAAGAGTTGCAAGCCTTCATCATCAATGTTATTATTACTGAAATCCAGATTAACTAAGTCCAAACTGGAATCTTGTAATGAATTGAAAAATGTTTGCCATCCTTGTGGAGATATTGTAATAAGTATGCCATCCATGTTATTCATATCTAGCGTTTTTAACGTACTCATATTGCTAAGTAATCTGCCTAGACAAGCCACACCTTCATTGCCGATGCCGTTACATGTTAGATCAAGTTTCTCCAATTGAGTTTCCCTCATTCGCAATGAGTCAAAGAAGGACTGCCAGCCTGCCCGTCCGATTAATTGATTGCAACAAATATCCAAGGACTTCAATGTACTAATGCTAGTCAATGCAGCTAAACCATTGTTATCAATCCTGTTATGACTGAGATTTAGATGGGTTATTGAGTTTTGTGTTAAATGATTGAGTAACGTCTGCCAACCTCTACTACTGATAGATTGGTTAAATGATAGATCTATATTCTTCACTGATGAGCCACTCAAAGCACTACCCAATATAATTGCTCCCTCATCATTAATTTCATTATGACATAGATTTAATTCGACCAATTTGCAGTTTGGATGTTGTAATACGGGTAGCAGTGCCCTCCACCCAACAGAAGTAATCTTTTTGTTACCGCCAAGGTCTATCTTCTTCATTGTACTGTTGCCCAATAATCCATCACACAAAATACCAAACCTTTCGTTATCAAGTTGACCAAAACTGATACAAAGATGCTCCAATTTGGATGCCGGGTGGTTCAATACTTTCCCTAATGCACAGTATGCTATGCTCTCCATTATCTTAATTTCTAATCTTGTCAGACTCGGGTGACCACATAGACCCTCAATTATACCCCCACCAAACTCACCAACAATTTGAATATAACTTAAGTTTAATGTTTTAATGGATCTGTTTTTATATATACACGAGAAGAAGTCTTGTAGTTGTTGTCTTGTTGGTAGGTATTGTCCGCCCTCTCCCAACATGTAATTTCTTTCTAAATCATAATATATTTGCAGCTTCTTCAGCTTTGTATTATCGGATATACAGTCTCCGTCTTTCTTCCAATCAACACTATTAAAAAATGGTTCGATAATATCTTCTTCACATTTCAAGTATATACACACAGAGTTAATGCTTGAATCGTTTTGCTTGAGCCTTTGCAATATATTGTTGTCTAACTGGACTTGCGGATGGAGTTTACTATCCTCCTCTTCAATATCACTGCTCTCGTGTATAGTGCCGCCATCATCATTTATATTAATATTATCATCTAGATTGTTTGTATCCTCCATCATCGTGAGTAAAGTAATGGTAATATATATGTATGCAAAAAAATTGTGTATGTATCAGGTTTGCGTGATATAGGAGACGAAGGGCTCAGAATTTCGTCTCCAAACCGACACTAACAGAAATAGTGTTAAATATAGATGTATTGAGTATATTCTTAGATTATTTGCGGCCCAATTACAATACCAATTGCAATACTAAAACATTCCTCTTCTACTGTCTCTGACTTCTTTTCAAAAAAGGATACCGTTTTATATATATTTGGGACCACAAAACAGCAATCTACTACTCCTACTGACCATTTCTATGTACATTCTGCCTACCATAGAGATCATCACCATAAACCGAGTATTTACGGCTGAAATGAATACCTACTACATACGCTTGGTAACATGAGACAGAATGAATGTCATAGTCATAGTACCTACAAACTAGTACATACTGGAGACAGCTCGTCTCACATCATATTCGTGCTATCTATATATCTATATCAAGTCGTATACCTTATGATTCAAGGCAGTATATGATATGTAGAAGAAAGTTAGGCACTCTCTTCGGTTGGAGAAGTCAAAGTATGAGAGTATGAGGCATTTTAATTTGGCAGAGGCGGAAGAAGTGTATAATTGCAATTGCATGGCCACTACAGACTACAACTACAAATACAAATGTGAATAGATGACTATTTTCATAGAAACGATATACGTGATATATACTAAGGTTTCATTTATACACTACGCTTCCTCTTTGTTGCAGCAGATAACTTCTTTTGAGGACTCGAATCAAACAGGTCGGGCAGTCTGCGCAACAGATTGAACATGGTCGACAATCCAGATACATTCGTGCCTTTCCAATCATCATGTGTTGGTTTCCCAATCCAAACAATGGCGGTTGGCATCATCTCCAATTCCATGTCGAGTAACTCTTGTATCTTTGACGAGTTGTCAACTACACTTGAGAAGTGGGTCTGTAGAATCTTCTGACGTGCAACCTCTACCTTGTCTTTGTTCTCGTTTAATTTCAGATAGGAAGTGTATTCATTGTAATTGTAGTCATAATCCTCATCGTCACCAAAAATTGTAAGCTCTTCTAGCGTATGATTAGAATTGTAGGTATCCATGATACTTGCTTTGTTGCAAAGAAGGTTAAAAACAGCATCCCATCCTCTCTTGGTGATTAGATTATTTTCCGAAGAATCTTCATTGGAATCTTCTTGATACAGATAAAGCATTTTTAATGCTTTGTTATCAACCAAGGCACTTGTAAATGCAATCACCGTGTCGTCATTGATGTTGTTATACTCTAAAACAAGAGTTTTTAATGAAAAGTTCGGGCTTCGGAAGTAGTCAGAAAGTGCTAACCAGCCAGTGGGTGTCACCCGATAGTTGCCACTCAAATCTAGGCACTTTAGAGAGCTTATACCTGAAACTAACCGTACCAATAGTTGTATGCCCTCATCATCAATACTGTTTGAGCTAAGATTCAGATCTACGAGTTCCAAGTTAGAACCCAGCAATGTTGTGAATAATGCTTGCCATCCTTGTGTGGTGACGTTGCTGAGCTCACCATCTAAGTAAGACATATCACTCATATTGAGCTTTTTCAACGATGA
>Ga0075439_12373_pt1 | contig 14068 bp, 12 predicted proteins | sample MintriSingleCell_FD_74264 | JGI IMG/M metagenome (GOLD analysis project Ga0075439, IMG submission 74264) | Marine eukaryotic communities from Monterey Bay, USA to study complex ecological interactions - Minidiscus trioculatus JGI Plate_4_G5... | ecosystem: Environmental > Aquatic > Marine >... | reverse complement strand
TATAGCAGTTAAGGCCTCCTTTCATTGGAGGTTTTTATTTTATTGTCGGCGGCGATACTTATTTAGAAAAAGGTTCACATATTGTGCACTTTTTTTACATTGCATCAATACTACAAACATATCAATAATACAGACCAATGACATCTACACCACCATTCTTCCCCGTCGGTAGTAAAGTAATACTACAGAATCTTGTAAAAGGAGCTCAGTATAATGGTGAACACGGCAAGGTAACAGGTCCGCTAAGTCAATCTTCACAACGACAAAAGGTATTTATTGCAAGTAAAAATAAAACTTTGTCTATTAAGCCAGTAAACATGTGCTATGTCCCACGTGATGTATTTTCATTGGAAAGGGAGGAGATGATTACTTTGTTAAGGTCTGAAGCAGAAACAAAAGTGGTTGTAGAAATGGAGGCCCTTATCATTGAGGATCAAGCGAGTAAAGGTATAGTGTATATCTGTGTGCATATCATGTGCACTTATAATATCTTATATGTATATCTTAAACATAACACCTTTTAACCTTGCATTTTTTATCATAGACAATCTCAGAAAAATGGTCGGAGAGAGTATTTCTACCTGTCCAAATGAACTTGCATCACTATTGGCAACACTGACAGTTATTGAGGACGAATCACTTGCTGCAAAGCTAAATGAAGCTATGAATAGCGGGGAGTCGTTTGTGAAAGCAGATTTGTCACCTCAGGATTATCTCAAGAAGAAGTATCGTAAAACGAGTAAGAAAGATATGAAGGAGGAATCTCAAATTGGTTGCAAAACTTGTGGTAAAGCAAATAACAATCTATCCAAGTGCTCTGGGTGTCTTAGTGTTTTTTATTGTTCAAAAGCCTGTCAAAAGAAAGACTATGGTCGACACAAGGTTGAATGCAAGGCTTTAAAGAAACAACGTGAGAATGATGTGATCAATGATATCGATGTTGCCATGAGTGAGAGTCGACCTACAATTCCATACTCTGGAATTGTACTCCCGAAAAGCATCACTGGGTGCCCTGGAGAAGTATTGTGTAATTTGCCTGTTTGGGACATGGAGAGTTGTGTCAAGAGCGCTAAAGGCAGTAACCTCGATGCAACTAAGATTGTTAAGGCAGTCAAGTATTTCTTCAAGACTTACCAAAGCAGTGTTGAGGCGGCGAAAAGTCTTTCAGTTGATGATATTGGTGGGTTGTGTGTTGATGCTGCACTTCTGTTCGGAATCAACTATCCTGGAGTACGTAGAGCTCTTGCATCAGAAGTCAATCCAAGTGAAAGGAACTTCTACACTTCATTTTCCAATTTGTCGGCCCCGCCAGATGATTGGGAGATGAGCGAGTCGGAGAAGGACGGTGTCCCACCACAAGTTATTGCCATGTTTGAGCAGGGTATCAAGCAAGTTCGAAGTGACAAGCGGTATGTAAAACTTTTTGACTAGAGACTCTCAGTCTAAAATATATTATTTAGGCTATTACTCTAGCCAAATAACATTCTATTTAGGACATTTACTTTACTCAATCTTGACTCATCTCATGCCTAGGAGCTTGCTCAATGTCTTTACTTCTTTGTCGTCTAAAATCTTTTCACCACGCTGTATTCGTGACATTATGTCGACATCTTCTTCCATGTGAACGCTACTCTTTGTACCAGATAGTGGAGTATGCCCATTAGTCATCATGTAAGCGTACATGAGAGTTTGAGAAGTTAAACCCTTCTCTTTTGCTATTTTCTTCCAAGCTGGTGATGCCAGAGCATTCCTATTTGCAGTTAAAGTCCAGAATGACTGATAGGTCGTGCCGTATTCTTTGCACATGGCTCTTAATTCAATATCAAAGTTTGTCTGATCATGGAAACGATTTTGTAATACTTTGGGTTTTACTTGAGCCTGTTCATACAGCCATTTAAATTTCTTAGGCTTGTAGCAGTTTGAGATACCAAGAGAATGTATCTGTTGAGGAACAAACTCTTCAAGAACTCTCCATACTCTTAGTGTTTCCTCATCTGTTCTCATGGGTGAATGCAGTAATACTGAGTCGATGTAATCAACTTGTAAGTTTCGTAATGATGCCTGTACACTTTGTCTAACTTGATCTTCTAACTTGGCATCTTTCTCATATGGTGTATTGTTCGGATCTTGACCATCTAGTGATGTAAACTTAGTTTGTATAAAGACATCTTCTCTACTTAGGCCGATTGCATCCATTGCTGTGCGTATTCCTAATCCAACTTGAGGTTCATTATAATGTTTTGGTTGGCAGGCGGTATCAATAAAGCGAAATCCTTTATCGATAGCTTGATATACTAGAGATGAAGTCTCATCCTTCTTCCAAGCAGTTCCATAGATGATGTAAGGTAGCATATGCTTTGCTGATATCGAATTCATATTATCTGTTGTTATGGTTGTATCTTCGTTATCAGAGTCCTCCTTTAATAAATGTGGTGCCGCAAAGGAATGGTGTTGTTGAACCTTTGTATCTTGTTTGTTTATTAATCTAAGTGCAAATAACCAGGCCAGTCCAACTGATATTATAGTAACTGCAACTACAACAAGTATATCAGTATTTTTATTGCGTTGTCGTCTTCTTATATTTCTTTTGGTACTAGGAGTATTGGGCTTTACCATATTATCACATACATCTACCACTCTAATAAGTATCTAATACTACCACAATCGTCTATCCGCTGCTAATATAATGATCCCTACTCTAGAGAGAGAGTATGTACCCTACATACCACTTTATCTTCACATCACTCTTTATGTCATTCATCAAAAGATACCTAGATACTTATGGGCTTATGGGCATGGGTATCTTTTTTCATTCGGACTCGCTCCCCTTTACTCCCCTGTCATCGGCGTCAATAGATAGGGCATTAATACACATGAATTATAACAACCAACCATTCGACGAATAAAAGAACACCCCAATCATGTCGGAATTGTCAGATATTGCAAAGGATATCATCAACAGATCTTCATGGCCTCATAAAATTGGGCGTGATGATATCATCCAACTGCAATACAATAGACGAAACATCAAGTCTATTGAGCAACGATACTACCACTGTTATGAAGTCTTCTCCTCTCGACAATATCGAACTGGGTTATGGAACATCGAGTCCAAATATCACTGCTACCGACTTGATATTAGATACAAAGACTGTAACAAGCAGCTCAACTTCCGAAACTGATACGGTAACAACTGATGAGGCAGTAGTATCCTCCAAAGACGAAGACAATACTCCAGAAGATGATGATATAATCAACAAAAAGCACAAGTGGCTATTACCATTCTTAATAAATATCTTCTTAGCATGTGCGTCATTCTCGATAGTTATGCCATCTCTCACATCATACATACTTCACATCAATGCACCTCTCGACTTCTTACCTTGGGTTGTATCAACATATTCGGCTGGTGAAATGTTTGGATCTGTTGCAATAGGTCATTACTATGAATATGCAACCAAGACTTATGATAAGATAGGATTAGGACCTAAGAGTAGTTTAATGATATGCATGTCGCTTGGGGTAGTGGGATCTGCTTTGTATGTCTCTGCTGGTTGGATTCAAGATACGACTATTGCAAAGTATTGTCTACTTGGAGCAAGATTCATTCAGGGCATGTGGACGGGTGGACAACAATCAGTTGAACAAGGTAAGATATGCACAAACTTTGATGATTAATGGATGATATTTTCAAACTATGCTCACATCTTATGCACATATTATTATAATATACACTAGCCTATCTCTCCGTGTCAGTGCATCCATCCAAAAGAATTGAATACACTGCTACACTTAGTACATGTGGCGTAATGGGTTTTGTCATGGGGCCTGCTATTGGCGCTGGACTTTCACTAATCGATACGACTATACTTGGACTGTGTATCAATTCTGATAACTCCGCTGGCGTGTTCATGTTGATAGCTACATCAATCATGTTCTGGCAGACTCTGTTGTTCTTTGATGGAAAAGATGACAAGACAGGACTATTAATAGCAGTCGATAATAAAGATGTGAAGCAGCAAAAGAAGGAGTGCAACAATTCAGCAGATGATAAGTCAAAGAAGAATATACCTTTCAATCATATGGGAGTTAGTTTATGCATGATCATCTTCTACATGCATTACTACAGCTTTGCAGTCCAAGAGACAGTCATAGTTCCAATGGCAATGCTTCTCTATTCTTGGGATGCACTCGAAATCAATTTACTCTTCCTTGGAGTAGGTATGTTGTCTTTGGTAACTGCTCTATCAGTACGATACTTGACAAGATATGTTGAGGATCGAACATTGCTCATCATTAGTATCTTCACCGGCTTTCTTGGATCGGCATTACTTATTGATCTACCTTTCAATCGGACACTGCCAATGTGGAGGTTCCTTGTCGGCTTTAGTCTTATAACAGTAGCCTTTCCAATCGGAAGGAATGTAGTACTTGGTATCTTTGGTAGTGTCCTTGGAGAAGTCAATCAAGGTAGATGGATGGGTATTCTATTTGCAATCAGTGCTTTCCCTAGAGTGATTGGTCCATTTGTTAGTCTTGAACTTTTGAAATCAGTCGATTGGCAGTCTTGGCTTGAGTTTGGTATCATTGCAAGTTTGTTCTTAGGTAGGTATTGTGTATCTTGATGAATGTGATTCATTTGTATGATACTGTGCGTTGACAATCTCATAATCAACACTTCTACTCTCTAATAATCCAAGTCTCTTTGATAGTTACATGGGCTAATATGGATGATCTTGTATCATATGCGGAGTTCAGCGAAATGGAGGAGAAAAGGATACAGAAGAAGCTTGCCAAGAAAATGAACAAAAAGTAGTCTTTCACAGTCCAATCCAAGTCCGACTCCAAGTCCTATATCTGGCTACAAGGAAAGTAACATTCATAATAGGGGAGGAAGAGCTCGAAGTCGAAGAGTACAAGTCTGCAAAAGAGGTGCTAAGTTGACTATGACTCAACCCGTCAACTTGCCATAATCTAGATACAGTTAACTCAGATCAACCATGATCAGTGTCCAAGGCATATCATTACCTTATGGGCTAGCAATAGCTTGGTTATCTCAGCCTCTGTGCAGTTTCTCGCCTCTATGCATTTTCTATACTTTGTGAGACAGTTATTCTTTCTCTAAACATCGCCGCCACAGATGCAAGATCAAAGGATAGAATGGATCGGTTTATACCCATAATCGGATACAAGTGCACGACAGAATCAACTCATTTATGGGAGAAGCGGTGTGCGGTGAGTACTAAAAAAGTTACTTGCTAATTTAGTCCGATACGACAGGGCAATGGCCACTAAAAGCCTCGTAAACGGCTAAGACAATTTTCATAAATTATCATAACCATGACGAAAGACAAACCCCTATCTTCGGCACGCTACTACTCCAAAAGTAGAACAGTTGATACTAAGCTTTTTTAGGATCATATAGACGACTTAATCAACTACTATATCCGCGAATATCTATACTGCCACTACCGTTGTTGCTACGAAATGTATACTCTTATCCACCCATCAAAAAATGATAGACGATGATGCACCTTGAGGCCTACTTCATTTGTGAAGACTATACGCTATCTTCTACTCATCTACGTGATACCTATTAACGATTTTGTATTAGAGAAGCGCCGGATGGTGTTTATATACCTCCCATACTCGAGTGAGCTGTATTGATGGTCATGCGCTACGCTCTCTCATTCTTCAAAAAAATGTGTGTGTAGATGAACAACTCTACACGGAGCAATACTGGTAGAACAACGAAGACAACATACAACAATCAACTTTGGGTATATGAAAACATATTCTACTACATATCTCGTTCGGTTTGGTTAGTATGGAGGTAGATTGGATTGATATTGGTTGATGGTATACAAGAAGCACACACAATCTACTTTACTATTACTTTGTAGATTTTATGTTTGGTATGATATGCAAGAACTTTATTTTATATAAAACAAACTGATATCTATAAACTAGTAAAGAAAGTTATCTGACCATGTACACATATCTTTAGGGTAAAGACGTTCCACTTGTGTATCCTCTCCAAAATATCTTATACTTTGAATGCTATCTTTTACCAATACTGTCCTTGTTGTATAGCACTCTTCTATTGTTACTGCTACTCTCCTATGAACCAACTCTTCATGGAGATGTTTTCTTTTATGTGGTCCATCACGGGTGCATAATTCCTCTATGATGGCATCAGTATGCATATCTTTTACCTCATCGATATCGATACTCCTCCAAATTCGCTTACGCCTACTAGTACTATCACGATCACCGAGCCGTCGAGGAACAATTTTTAATTTATAATTGTAATTATAATTGCAATTCGTATCACAGTCTGTCGTCCTCATCCAATGGTTGATTTGTTGTAGATCGTTCATTGCAATATGAAGTTGTCGTATTGAGTTTGTGTTGTTGTTTGTAGCTGCTTCAAGACGAGCAATTGTGTCGTCTAGACGAGCCAAGCTCTCATTCATTGCATTGATATCTACCACTACTGTACCATAAACCATCTTTTATTGCAATGTATTGTCTATCGTCAGTAATAGAAGAAGCAAAGCGGCCGCCATGTAGGGCTCTTCATAATTTCGAGGCCTCTCTAATCCAATTCCCGTAACGGTCAAAGCCTGAAACACAAACCACTCTGCTTCTTAGATGCTCTTGCGAAGTATAAAATCAGACTTGTACTAATGTCCTACGTATATTATGAGCAGAAATTAGATGGGACATTAGATACCCCATTAGAAAGAAAATCAACCATAATTGTGGCTTTGTTAGTAAAAAAGGACTGGCCAAAAACACCAATACTGTACCCAAGACCAAGCAGATATGGTGTTTTAGGCGAGTATGTTAGTAATTTGTTAGTAGATTGCACACCAGAACTACTGTCACGTTATTTCAGTCTAATAACACCACTAATATGGGAGATAGTAGTATATTATATCAAACCTCCTTCTTTTACTATCAATATATCAATAATAAGAGAGTGCACAATCCAGTGTTTTTCCAGCTATAGTCAATTCTTTTTAGTACAACCATTATTACCTAATTTATCTTGTTATCATGTCCAGTGAAAGACCAAATAAGAAAGCCAAAACAAAACAAATTAGTGGCGAGAAGCATACACAAATTTATGCAAGGGTTGATGATTGGGGATACAAATACGAAGGAGACGATAGTAGTGTAGAAAGCCATGAGATTGAGTGTTATTATGAACTAGACACAGATCGTCACTTCAAAGATCGTGAACGTGAGGAGGTAGAATTATATAAGCGTAGCAAAATCGCTCCCGAGTCCTATTGGGATGAGATTAAGGAATCTTATCATGAAACTATTACAATGGAATATTGGCTATCTCTTGGTCGGGGTGAGGCATATGCAAAACAGAGTGAGTCATTTTTGTGCATACCATATGTTCATATCATATGTTTATATCAGTGTTCATATCATATGTTCATATCATAATAAGTGTGGAGAGTATGATTGCAATGTTGTAGTATATCGTGATGGTTTAGTTTGCCATTTCTCATATCCACTTCTTTCCTTTCTTACTCCCTATCACATACTAGTGGTGTCTTATCAAAAAAGTATTGAGAGTTGTACTAGGACTCTAATCAGGCATCGTGAAGATTGGGCACCTCGTTATTCTGAATTCCCCAAGAGTATATATCTTATGCCAATCAAGGATGGATGTGAGAGTATCTTTACTCCGGACCCCGGCTTTGGACGAGGATGTACATTTCTTTATTATGATGATAAGCTATACTCAAGGTATGAAATGTTATTCAAAGCGATGGGTGGTAGTCGTTGTTGGGAGGAGTTGAGGGTGACATCTATTCAATTGCCGAAGGTATTACTAGATCTACTTGCAAAGACCATGCTTGAAACTAGGGAGTACAGGACACACTATTATATCATGCGGTTTGAGAGTAATCAGTTTGGTATTGAGGAATTACAACATTTGCCAGAGGTATTAGATGCTATTGTTCATCACGCGCATTTGTACTTTTACGACAACGTGTTCGACTCGATTGAGGCTGCTGATAGTTTTGCTTCTGCTATCCGTAGTTGCAAGAAGCTAAATGACGTTCACATCAGATGTTGTGGAATTGGCAAGGATCTCAAGATACTACGGTCAATTTTACATGGCTGCTCCAATGTAAATCTTCTCCGTATTGATTTGAACAACCTCCGTTCTGATGGGGCTGCCATCGTTTGTGAGTTTATTGCATCTGACCCTTGTATTAAACACCTGCTTTTGGGTCCGGAGTACACGAGCATTATCGTTTCTGATAATAAAGACATACAAGGTATGTATTCTGATGTTGATGAATCGGAGCGAAACAAGTTCGATGACGCCGATGCGGTACTCTTTTCCAATGCCCTCCGGAATAATACAAATCTACAATTGTTGACATTACCAAATACATGCTTTGAACCGAGTGATCTTGATGAGGCCTTCTTTGACTCTTCTAGCCTAAACGCAGCATATACTTCCAATCATACGTGCCGCATAGTCAACAACAAAGGAGTGCAACCTATTATTGCCAAACCAAGAAAGGCCCGCGGAAAGAATGAGCATGGATGGTAAAGAGCTACTTGCTTCGCCTGATAACTCGGCTGCACTGGTCAAATGGAAGGTGCTACAAACTTTGAAGACTGCATTACAAACCAATTCAGGCCAATCGTTGAATTTTGAAGGTGTTCGAGCTGAACTACTGCCCATTGTTCTTCAGTTGATTCGAGAAGCAGGGTATAATGGCTATTCAACTGAATTGGCACACACACTGAAACGACTGAAAGATCATTTGGAGATATCTATTAGTCGAGATGAGTTGATTCGACACACACAACATCTCTTCTGAGTAGAAATTTCTTGCTTTGCACCTACATTCTAAACTAAATTATTACTCTTGTCTTGTCTATACAACTTATAGTATTATGCAGATATAAACTTGTGTTAAGATTGTATATTCTTACATATTTGTCTGTTGAAATCTTCTTCTCAATGTATTATCATTGACCTTCTTCTTTGACCTTGAAGAGCTATTACCCCAAGGCGATTCCAAAGGCTTCTTCCGTCTCTTCTTCTTCTTACTTGTATAGTAGTCATCATCTGGAGGTTGATACTCTTCGGTATATCTCCGGGAAGGTGCAGCTAAATTCTCCCATCCACCCTTTCGATTCCGAATCAGATGTTCGGCAACATGAAGCTTTGGCTTAAAACTATGTAACTCTTCCAAACGTTGCCTGGCAGTCTTTTCGGCATTCATCATCTTGTCTTTCCTAGCCGCAATATCCTTGGCCATTCGACTGTGAAAGTCACCTCGTGCCTTTTCAACCTTGTCTAGAAGTTCTTGTTGATGCAGACTCTTCCGGCCACCAACTAATGAGGCTCTCCGTTCTTCTTCGATTCGTTCCACCACAAGACTACGGCGTTGTTGACTTCTTCTCTGTCGTTCCTCAAAGCTTTTAATCTCAAACTTACTTGGAGATTGGTAGGTTTGTTTCTCCTTGCCCCTTCGACATTTATCATTCTGACATTCCGTCTTGTCATGTATCATCTCATCATATGTCTGACAATTACCACACTTTGGACACTTTTTCTTATCAGTCCTAGCTTGATATAATGCCTCGGCGGTTGCCCTAGCCATACTTTCCCTGCGCTCTTGTTCCATGGTTTCCATCCTTTCTAGAAAGTTGGGTCCGTAATCAGATTCATCGTCAACAGATTTCTTCTTCGTTGTCTTGTTGCAAGTATCTGATTTGGGTTGTATATTCTCCTTATTATCATAGACATGATGTTTAGCCGGTTGTGCTAAACGTTCAAGTCGTTTCTTGGAGTATCGAAGAACCTTCTTGGTAGACTTTTCTTGCTCGGCCTGTGCTGCCTTGAGCTCTTTTGCTTTCTTGAGCTTCATTGCCTTTGTTTGGGCATAGGCACATCGTGGTACAAAATCGGACGGTTTCTTAATCCTTGGTTTTGGCTTGGATTGTTGTATATTAAGATGTGTCTTCTTTGCTTTTGGTATTGTTTGAGTCTGAGCATCAGATCGGCGAGGCTTTCTTTTGTCTTGACGATGTGAAAGTGGTTTCTCTTCTGTATTATTGTTATCAATCGACATTTGAGGATTGCACTTATCGACACGCTTGTTGTTTGCCTTATCGGTTTTTATCTCTACCGGTGGTTCCATTGATTCATCATCTTGATTGCAACAAACGGCAATGTTGGAAGCTACTTCAACATATTCCTCTTCCTCGTCAGAATCATGATCAAGTATGTATGATAACTCATCGACATATTTAGCTGGCTCAGGCATTGAAGATATGTTGCTCGTTACTTCATCTTTTGGTATAGATTCCTCCCTTTGATCACAGTCATCTATAGACCTGGACTTGGGAGATGAAGGTACCGCTGGCTCTTCATTAGCGGCATCATTATTCAAGTCTACATCCATACTCTTATTTGCAACGTCTTCTTGAGTAGGAGTATGATCCAAAGCTGGCATTTCTTCCGGATCTACTCTCTCAAGGCATGCAGTATCTACATTACCTTTAGCAGCACTCTCAATATCAGTCGGTTGCTTCTCGGTATGATCTACTTCTTTCCCTTCATTTTGAGTCGGTGTATCCGAAGCTAATAAACCCTGATTATCTCGAGTCTCAAGACATTCATTCATACTTGTATCATCATCATATTTCTGACTTGTATGATCATGATCCTTTCCAGCCACATCTTGAGATGATGAGGTATAATCCGAGGTTGGTTTATCATCAGTCACCATCTCCTCATCTACACTATTTGTGGTAGAGTCAATATCCATGTCGTTTGGCTGATTGTTCTCGATGTCTCCTTTTCCAACATTTTGTTGTTGCATAGATCTACTAATTGATACCTCATCTTCTTTTGTTCCATCAGCTGCACATAATTTCTCCTTAGTTGATTTGTAAGTACTATTAGATGGAGATGTAGAAGAACCTTCATTTTTCAATGATAATGCCGATGTTACTGCAAAATCTTCATCCATAGAATACTCATCAACATGATCATTTGTACTAAGTTGATCCTCTACTTCTTTCTCATCAGAAGACTCTCCAATATCAACATCATCATCTTCTTTCAAATCTGTACATGTCTCTGGAATACTGGGTTGTTGATGAGATAATTTAACACTCTGTTTAGTTGAACATACACTAGTGAAATCTTCATCTATTGAATATGAATCATCTTTCGATTCTTCTTCTTCTTCTTCCCGATGTTGTGATTGTACATCTACATTCTCCTCTTCATTGCAATTCTCTAATTTTGAACTACTAGTTAGATGTGTTGCTGTATTTGATGCATGATGTCTACTAATACTACCAATAGAATGTTTTGATATTGATGTATTAGCAGTAAAATCATCATCCATTGAGTAGGAATCGTCCTCTTCTTCTTGTTCTTTAGATTCGCCATCATCAAAGGAATAATGAGATGATCTCTGAGAAGAGCTTGAGAATTTATTCAGTTGTTGTGAAGATGATGATTGTTCGGTTTCGTCATGCTCATTAATTGATGATAATCCAAATTGTGATTGTCCACCGTATTGACTTGCAAAGTCTTCACTGTATTCATCATCGTATGAATCGTCATCACTCATCTTCTATCTCCCCCCGGACAAAAAATTATCCAAGGCAGAATAAGATTAGGATACCGACAAAAGATATTATGTTGTCAACAACAACCAACGAACCCCACCAAGAGAGATCAACAACAATCACCGCAATAGAACTATAGAGGATTCGACGTGGTAGACGTTAGTGTATGGCGTGGGAAATAAATTAAATAATATGAATTAATTCGCCCTTCCCCTAGAGGAGTAAACGGCGGCTCCCCCTCATATAAGATGTGAGCAATACTTGAACTGCATTGCAACGACTTGATGGCATGATCTTCCATTAGATCTAAATCATCTCTTGAGTATCGGGTGCATTGACCAATATATTATAATTGAACACTGGGTGTTACATAGTGTGCTCATACCTACTACATTCTACTCTAGTGAATCACCCCATCACACATAAACACATAAGATATGAATCAAATATCAATAGTCGTCAACAAGTATGACAATGCATTACAACAGATATCACAACTGAAACGTGAGAATAATAAACTACAAACTATCATTCGAAGTAATGATCTAAAGGCACTCAAGTTGATAGATCATTATAAACGAGAAATTGATCAACAGACTAGATTAGCCTCCAGTTTGAAAGATGAGATACGACAACGTGATCATCAGGAGATTCTCAATCGACAACGAAACTATCGTGATCAGGCAACATGGATTGAAGAGCAGGAGTTACAATCAAAAGAGAATGAGCTATTATCCATTATATACATGCTAGAAGATGAGATTACAAGTTTAAAAGATGATAAAGTTAAGCAACAACAAGACTTTGAACGACAGGCATTATTGAATCAAGAGAATGTCAAACGATCCTTCCAACATGATATTGATACGTTTCGAAGTCAGATATCAAATGATGTATGTGAAGAGGTTAGAGAGGTATTGTCTGATACATGCAGTGATAATGATAGATTAACAAGTCAGTTCAAGTTACTACTTAGTGAGATGGAACAATTACAAGTATCACGAGATGAGAAAGCTCATGAACTAACAAAAGCAAGGAGACAAGTCTCACTCTTGATGCAAAAGAACAAGTTATTGAGCGGAAGAATTCATGAACAGATTCGAAGAGAACAGGAGAGGATACGAAAGTTATCTAATAAGTCGGAACATTCTTACCCAGATGACGAAGTGGATGAGATAGTACAAGATAGCAGGAAGAAGGATCGGAAGACATCTGACGCAAGCACACTTGAAGACTACTTCAAGCAAGCTATCCGTGATGCACAGAGAACATCAAAAAGGATGTCACTGTGAGAACGAACATGTACTATTCAATAATATAAATAAGGTTTCTTATACATATCAAACATTATTTTATCTCATATATAGTTCATCTACTACCTGTAAGATGAACAACTATTTATACTTCCCATAAGCCTCCAAGGCTTCTTTCTCCCTTTCTGTTTCAGATCAAAGTCCCCCGAGAGAAAAGTTAGAGCGTACCTTCCTTGTTGATGATGATGGTGTTTCGGCTTGATTCACATTGCCCAAAGGTGTTCTAGAACTCCTCAATTGACTTCGAGTCAATCGCTTTGCAGGTGTCTTTGTCTTACTACTAGCTGAAGCCGCTTGGCTACGTCTTGATCTCGTCATGCGTTTAGCAGGAGTCTTCTTCTTACTGCTGGCAGCCTTCTTCTGTTTCTTTGCACTAGGCTCCTCGCTGCGCTCTTCACTGCTTGGCTCAGACTCGTCTTTCGGTGAGAACATTGCACGCTTGGCTTTGAATGGAGTGCGGGAAGGTGTAGGCTCTGATTGTTCAGACTTGGGAGACTCTTCCTCGGTATCCTTTTGATCAGTGAAAGTTGTGTCCAGAGGAGCAGACTCGTCAATGTTTGGAAGGAACATATCTTCGTCAAACGTATCATCGCATCCAAATGTAGAGTCTTGCTGTTGTTGAGGCTCTTCAGCTGGCTTGGGAGATGGTTTAGATTCAAATGGTGATGAAGGAGGTTGTTTGGTAGTTTGTTGTTCACGCAATGTTGCATTCTCCTCCTCTAAAGCTTTGACTTTTGCCTCTTGAATCGACTTCTCTTGTTCAAGTGCTTCAATCTTGGCCTTGAACTCATCACGCTCACTCTCAACCGATGCCTTATCTTCCTTCATCAAGTCCAATTCTGACTTGGCAACATCTCCAGCCTTGGCACGTTCCGTCAGAGTTGTATTCTTCTCAGATAGCTCAGTATTATGGGCATTAGCTTGATTTACCAACTCCTGTAACTCAGAAACTTTAGCGGCATGCTTAGTCTCAAGCTCTTCCTTCTCGGACTTGCTATCTGATAGAAGAGCTTTTGTATCCTCCAGTTCCTTCTTAATATCTTCGTTTGTCGACTGAACCTCTGAAATCTTTGCATTGAATGTTGCTTCTTGACTTGCAGATGATTCGGCGTAGTTGG
>Ga0075439_12273_pt1 | contig 14078 bp, 10 predicted proteins | sample MintriSingleCell_FD_74264 | JGI IMG/M metagenome (GOLD analysis project Ga0075439, IMG submission 74264) | Marine eukaryotic communities from Monterey Bay, USA to study complex ecological interactions - Minidiscus trioculatus JGI Plate_4_G5... | ecosystem: Environmental > Aquatic > Marine >... | reverse complement strand
GAAGTGCATACAAATCACATCCGCCATTATAAATGTCTAAATAGTTTGGTGTATCGATACACTCGTCTTCTTGTTGAGGATTAGAAGTAGTAGTAGTTGCTACTGCTGAAAGAGTAGGACTAGTAGTTGACTAGATGAAGTGTCAAGACAGAGTCATTGGAGAAAAGATATGATCAGTGAGGATAACACAACCACACGAATACAGGAGAAGAAGATACTTGCAACTTACCACTTGTAAAGACCCACAATCAGAAGCACAAAAGGGTCCTTTGTCACTTTCATTTGGCGTATCCTGATATGAACAGCCAGAGTCTAAGAAGATATCCTTAGCGTTGGTGTATGGAAAGCTATCTTGCCATGAGCATAGGTTTTGGCTGAATGATGTGGCGCCATAAAACATACTGTTCATATCAGTAACGCTTGATGTGTTAAAATTTGACACATCACCATTGAATACACTGGCTCCAAAGAACATCGACCACATAGATGTAACACTTGAGGTGTCAAATTGTGATATACCTCGTCCATTGAAATATGTTGCATCCAAGAACATACCGTTCATACTAGTAACACTTGACGTATCAAAGTTTGACACATCACCATTATACGAAGTTGCACCATAAAACATGCCTTCCATATTAGTGACACTTGAAGTGTCAAAGTTTGACACATCACCATTAAAGGCTGTGGCCTCTAAGAACATGACGCTCATATCAGTGACACTTGATGTATTGAAGTTTGACAGTTCTTGATTAAATGAGGTTGCCTCATAGAACATGCCAGCCATATCAGTAACACTCGAGGTATCAAAGTTTGACAGGTCTCTATTGAATAAACTGGCGCCTTGAAACATACCCCACATATTAGTAACGCTTGATGTGTTCCATCCATTAATGTCCTCATTGAACGTATCCATTTCATAAAACAAGTATGACATGTCTTTAACATTTCCTACACACCACGAGTTCATCGGCCAACCATATGTTTGTGCAATGATACATTTTGTGTTATTGGCACAGTTTTGTAATACATATGAACGGACTGCTCTGTAAAGAATTCCATTTTCACCCCCATCATCATTTGCACCAAAACATTCATAGGTTATTGTTGGTGGAGAAGTAGATGGAGCAATACTCAATGATGGAGCGATACTGATTGTAGGTGGTGGTGTCACAAATAAAGTCACCGTCGACGTCGAGTTGGTTGATTCAAATCCAACATTATTAGATTGTGATGATAAGGAGACACCCAGAGCAATTGCTAATGCCCTCGACCAATGGCATAAGTACCTCGTCTTCATTTATAGTAGTTTGATTCATCTCATCCTTTACCTTTTTCTTTGCAATAGTATCTTCACAGTTTGTAGAATTGAATGGCGTCGGTAGGTTATATCCATCGTTGCTGTTGACAGTTGCTAGAGAAGATCTTATCCTCCTATCATTAGACTTTTCGGCAGCGTTTAACGATGCTTCTAACATTGCAGTGGGGGGTTCGGGACCATTATCTTCATCTATCTGCTCAACTTTACCTATCCTATCTTATGTTTTGGAGGCTCTCGACGGTATTCGATATTACTTCGGCCATACCCATCGGGAGAGGCATATCACTAGTATCATTGTCATTATTAAGTTCTAATGTATTAGTAGTACTTCTACGCGATTGATAGGAACTTAAATCAGATAACCGAGGTATTGGGGGCTGGTTGCTCATAACATTTATTGTAATATCAGTCGCCTCGTCCTCATTTGCAATCCCCTCTTCTTCTAGTTTGTCGGCATCGGCGTCATCTGTTTCTTTGGTATTTTGGTTTGACATTATAATATTTTACTAATACGCTGTTGTTATATGTACTGAACTATACGATATCTTGTACAGCAAACAGAAAGGTCTTGTATTGTTTTGCTTCTTCTTTTACAGTAAGAAGTATATAATATGCAGTCAGGCTGCCGCAATTCCAGTGCTACCAATCGAAAGAGTATTAAAAACAAGTGTATTGGGCATGCTGCCGGTATATGAAAGTCATTATTGATAACAATATATCATTTCCCCCGTAGTGCACAAGATGTATACAAAGCTAAATGGTGGCATCACAGATAGAGTGGTCAATTTGAAAGCACAAGAAGGTGTGATAACTGCGATTTGGATTGTTTGACTTACTTCTTATTCATGACAGATTACAGATTGATTAACATTAGCCTCTGTCTTTCTTAAATTGTAGATATCATTAGCACACATAGCATTCACGAGTGTGAACTACAAATCATCATCGCTTCCCATATCTGTGTAGCCTCTACCTTGGCTATACCTAGCACTACCACCTGATGAACCACCGAAATCTCCACCCATTGTGGCACCCATATCTCCAACCTTGCCTTGTACCTTGACATCATCGGGACTACCTCGATAACTAACATCTCCACCTGCATTCTCAACACCCTGTACAACGCCAAACCCATCTTGATTACCCGAGAACATATCAAGTCCCTGTTCTTGGTATAATTCTGATATTCTTTTACCGTTGTAGGAAGAAGAAGAAGAAGCTGTAGTTGGTTGTTGGGAATACATATCATCGCTGTGGCTAGCACTGCCGTAGTCGGATGTGACGGACGGTGGATCTGGACTTGGGGGGACGTAACTATTGCCACCACCTGAAGAATCTTGAGTTAACCAATCCAATTGAGGTTCCTCCAGCGGTGGTGTAGGGTCATAAGGCTGTTGTTGTGGAGGCGACACATTAACATTCTGAGGCGGCGGCGGAGCCTGGGGAGGTGCTGCCTCTTGTCCACTACTAAATACATTGGTACTACCACCCTGTTGTCCACCAACTTGTCCAAAGCTACTTAATATAGATGAATCACCCTTGATAGATACTCCACCTGCATTCATTGATGATGCTGGTCCAAAGTCACTACTGCCAAAGTTACTAATGGGCGTACTTGGACTGCTACTTGATGAGAAGGCACTCGTTCCTCCACCACCGCTAACACTACTATTCTTCCGTCCACTTGGTCCACCAACCTGTTGTTGAGGTGGTGCAGTATTACTCCTCGGTGATGGCGGATTGGCATTACCATTACGAAATGAGGCACTACTACCACCAATATTCGACTGTTGTGGTGCACTACTTCCTCCTACACTGCCAAAGTCTCCACCGATACTCGATCCTGAATTAAAATCACCATAACTAGTACGTGATTTACCCAATCGTACCCCATCGCCACTTGGTTGTCCTGCCGTATTATCCCGAGCATTACTGCTGCTACGTCGTGAGGGATTACCACTAGATGCATTACCAGGTGTTGGACGTCCCCTTGTTGCCGATGATGGAGTGGAAGTGTAGGAATTGACATCACCAAATCCAATTCCGTGTGCCGAATCACGGAAGGAATTACCAACACCACCCTGTTGTGTTGATGATCGTCGATTGTTGGAACTGAAGGGATTACCTGTCGAGGCATTACCGGGTGTTGGACGTGTTGGTGTTTGTTGTACTGAATTAGTATTTCTCGCTGATGTGGTTGACTTAGTCTGTTGCGGTGGTGGACGAGGAGGAGATGGTGCAGATTGCTGTCCACCACTGGTAAAGGTGCTTGTACTACCCCCTCCACTTACATTGCCCACACTTCCACTTGACCCTGATCCAGCAGCCTTTGGCATGGGTTGTAATGGACGTGTATTATCCCTATATCCAGAACTAATTGATGTTCGTACATTGGAATTATTATTTGATGATGGTGGCTGCTGTCTTCTTGGTGGCGGTGGTGATCGTTTCTTGTTACTAAAAGTATTTGTAACGGACGAAGTAAAGATTGCCTGCTCGGCTGGAGAGGTACGTGACGACTTGGCTGCCCGGGCCTTATTTTGTTGATTGATTAATTCTTCAATGGATGGTCCAGCAGATGTTGGCTGTTGTGATTGCGGTGATGGCTGTTGCGGTGGAGGTTGTTGACCACCTGGAGGACCCGTACTAAAGACATTACCATCACCACCCACAAATCCTGAACTACTTAATATAGATGCATCACCCTTGATTGACACTCCGCCTGTATTGAATGCACCCTGTGGTGGACTGAATGATGACGATGAACCTCCAGGTCCACTATTTCCAAAGTTATTGTTCTGCTGTTGCGGAGGAGGTTGGATCGGAGGCGGTGGTTGGATACGAGGAGAAGATTGTTGAATTGGAGTACTCTGCTGTAAATTATCCAAATTAAATCCCCTCTCTTCTTGCCGTCCTTCTCCCTCTACACTCTGTTGTTGATTCCTACGACTATCACCATCCATAGTACCAGCCACACCCATAACCAATCGTACCTCTCTTAACTTCTTTTCCAATGATGTTCTATCAAAACAATCATCATATGATATAGAATAGGATGTTAGTTCTGATTGTATTTGAGATATTTTAAGTTGTGTTGGGTCTAATAGTGGAGTTTGAGGTTGATTGGATGGTGGTGGTGGAGCTTGAGGTGGCGGTGGTGGCTGCTGTTGTTGTTGAGTAAATTGCTGTCCGCTATTCAATTGTTGTACCATTTGCTCTCGCATGCTTGGACTGTTACTAGTCTGCCTGTTATTCTGCCTACTGTTACCAACACTCTGCTGTCCCATACTACTAGTCCTCCGATTGGCAGGCTGTGCAGCACTCATGGAATTACTAGAACTTAACCAACTATCCTCATTACTACTAAAATCTTCAAATTCATCCTTCTGTTGTATACTACTTTCGCCATCCATTGGGGGTAAGCCATCACCTCGTCCCATCATACTATCAATTAATACATCGCGTGCAATAAAGTCTGACTTGGCTTCTACTATTATCCCACCTTTACCTGGCTGGAGTGGTGCGTGTGCTGCTAAGCTAGTTGTTGTTGAAATACAGGGGTATATATTCGTAGAGGGTAGTAAAGGAGATGGTTGTTTGACGAGTATATGATTTGCAACGGTGCACCTTCCTCCTCTAATTTTGTTGTTGTTGTGAGTTGTCGATAAGGGTACAAAGGCATGAACTGATGATGATGTCATTGCAGTAACAAATAACACTGCCGAAACTGAGATTGATAACATATTAAGACTGTTATAACGGGCGATCGTGTTTACCATACTATATTGTTGTTCTTAGTAGGTACGTATGTATATGTGGTTAATGTTTTAGAGTGTGTATATAATCAAAATGACTTCTACTGGCCAGCGGACTAAGTACACCAATCGATAAAGCGTCAAACACGGATCTAGTAACTATAGTGGATGTATACCAATGGCGATATATTGGATATCAGCGCCTGATGAATTCACTACGAGTATTAAGGTTATGTGAGAGTATTGGCGGCGACGTACAGACGATAAATATTACAGGTGGATGCTATCTAAGAGTAAATGAATCCGTTTATGCCAATATCCTGAGCTCGAAAAGCAAGATGTCGTCAAGATGATAAACACCACTCCTCTACTTCAAACTACTACCGCGTTGGGCTATCAATATACTATAATAATATAGTTCTGTGCTTGCAATATCTATATTGTCATTATCTTGGTCTTTAATATTATTTGTGGGGAGCTTGAGTTCTAAAATTGAGACGAGAGCACTCCATTGGAACCAAACGAGAAGGACATCATAACCACACATATATCCTCACATTATTGACCAAGATAATCCACGGCTGATGCATTATACACACACAACCAATACATACACACATTCATAAATAAGCCTTTAAGCATTCTGTAGGATTAAATCACATCTAATAAAGGTAACAACATAGACGAATCAAGTACTATAAAGATATTAATATCAAACTAATAAACACCATATCGATAATACAACCGATATATCAACCAAATATGACAAACCAAACAGATGTCGTTGTTGACAATATAGAAGAGGGGATTTCGAATGAGGCTGATGCACCTACTACTACCGACGCACCTGCTGAAACTACTGATAATGCAGTTGATAATAATAATACAAAGCAAACATCATCTGCGGAAGACGAGATACCATGGTGGAAACAAAAGCGTGTATTAGTTATTGGTATTACAGTTCTAGTTATTGTGTTGGTAGTTGCAATTGTTCTTGGTGTTACATTGTCTTCTTCCAATAGTAATAATAATAGTAACAGTAGCAGTAACAGCAATAATTATAGCTGTTTCAATGCAGACGATGGTGGTCAATACGGTGTTCTTTACTATGCAATCCGTGATTATGTTAGTCAAGATTGTGCCAGTAATCCCCCCTTATGTGAGATTGGTCAAACGTATGGCTGGCCGATGAACTCGTGGTGTGTTGGAAGTGTTAAAAACATGGCAGGGTTGTTTATTTCTATGGGTACTTTCAACGAGGATATCAATGGGTGGAATACCTCAAGCGTTACTGATATGAGCGGTATGTTCTATTTGGCCCAAGCATTTAATGGAGATGTGTCAAACTTTGATACCTCGAGCGTAACTAACATGGAAGGCATGTTCCAGGATGCAACTGCCTTCAATGGAAATGTGTCAAACTTTGACACCTCAAGTGTTACAACCATGAGGTCAATGTTCAGCTATGCCAAAGCCTTCAATCAAGAAGTATCAAACTTTGATACATCAAGCGTCACTGATATGGTGGCGATGTTCTATGCTGCTACCTCATTCAACATGGATTTATGTTCATGGCAAGATAGCTTTCCATACACAGCCTACATTGGTAACATCTTCACCTACTCAAACTGTACGTATCAAGATACACCTCAGGCTTCTCAGGGAGGACCCTTTTGTGCTTCGGATTGTCAGTCTTCACAAGTGGTAAGTACAGTATCTTCCTCTTTAAATGATGTCAATGATGTCCTTTTCCACTAACTGATTCTGTCTGACTTCATTTTAATCCAGGCAACTACTAGTTCTACTCTTCCAGCAGCAGCAACTACTACACCTCCTACCATGGCTCCACCGACAAGCGTGGGAGGACAGAGCACTCCATCTGCTTCTTCTCCATGTTTCGAACCAGATGATGGTGGTTATTATGGCGTTCTTTACCATGCAGTTCGTGCATATATCGATCAAGACTGTGCCAATAATAAAGAACGTGAGATTGCACAAACCTACGGTTGGCCAATGAATTCGTGGTGTGTTGGAAATGTTAAGAGTATGTCATACTTGTTTGAGTATATGGATACGTTCAACGAAGACATCAATGGGTGGGATACATCAAGCGTTACTAGCATGGGCTACATGTTCAGTGGTGCAAGCTCCTTCAATGGTGATGTGTCAAACTTCAATTTCAATACCTCGAGTGTGACTGATATGGATAGGATGTTTTATGGTGCCACCTCGTTCAACATGGATCTATGTCCATGGCAAGATAACTTTCCATATACCAACGCTGCTGATATCTTCACAAACTCTGGTTGTACATATCAAGATACACCGAATGAAACTCAGAAAGGCCCATTTTGTGCTTCTGATTGTCAATCTTCACAAGTCGTAAGTTGTGTGGTATGTATTCTCCTTTATTTATGTGTAATATCCTTATCCGCTGATACTCTTTTCTTTCTTTTGACTAGCCAACTACTAATACAACACTTCCAACGACCTCAACAACTACATCCTCAACCATCGAGCTGTGCAAAGATACACCAAACTATTTAGACATGTATAATGGCGGATGTGATTTGTATGCACTTCCAGGTAATAAAGCATGGTGTGGAGCGTATGGCAACGATGGAGAAGTTGGAATGACGCCTAATGAGAATTGTTGTGTGTGCAAATAGATATTTAAGATGTATGTGTTTTAGTGTATGAAGATATATATGTGTTGCACGGCGATAGACTGTGTTATTGATAGAGAATGTGGTCAACAATAGCAGTAGAAGGATAAGTGCATAGAATCAAAACGACTGATACTCGATAGACCGTTAAAACGGATCAAGTGACTATAAGAAATGTACCAATGTCGATATTGATGATTTTGCGGCATAAAGGATTGCCCGATATCTTCGTTTCATCGCCAATTATTCATTTTGTTTGCTATTTCTCCAGCTTTTGCTCCTTACTACTTGTCTTTGTTTGCTACTCGCATCAATTGCGTCGATCAGCCACGGATAGAGATCAGCTCTGTCAATATACCATCTCAATCCGTTTTTAACGTTCTTTCGAATAATGGTAGTCTCAAGTCTGTAGAATTGATATTGAACGAGAATTAGAGGATACTATTCACTGGTATCCTTTGAAATTTATCATCCAAAAATAACAATATCATAACACAATTGCGTCGGCGCGACATTATATATTTATAGTTTAGTTCTTATAGTATTAACAACAACGTATAATAGTATAACAACAACGTATATTAGTATATTAATATCATGTCAAACCAAAATACCAAAGAAACAGATGACGGGATTTCAAATGAAGAGGAGGCGACTGATATTGCAAATATAAACAACCAGCCCCCAGTACCATCTGCACCTCGATTATCTGATTTAAGTTCATATCAATCGCGTAGAAGTACTACTAATACATTAGAACTTAATACGGACGATGATAATAGTGATATGCCTTTACCGATGGGTATGGCGGAAGAGATATCAAATACTGCTGAACCTCCAAAACAGACGATTGGCAAAGTTGAGCAGATAGATGATAATAATGATGTGCCCGAACCACCTGCTGCATTGTTGGAAGAATCATTAATCGCTGCCGAAAAGTCGAATGATATGATAAGATCTTCACTAGAATCCGTTGACGATGGTGAACTCATGCCGCCTACTCCATTTCATTCTTCCAACTTTGAACAAGATACAATTGCAAATAAGATTGCAAATGATGACATGAATCAAAAACCAGCAGCTGTAGATGATGAATTAGTTGTTACAGATAGAGATTCAATATATGAACTGCCAAGGGACGATATTGAAAGAGGTGATGTGCCGGATAATACCAATACAAACACAGGAAGAGGGGATACGAACAGAAGAGGGTGGGATGATATTGGCAGTAGTAATAATAATGCTTCAAATGATAATCAAATAGTAACAGAAGTCAGTACAGTCGAGGAAGGGCCGGGTAACACTGTAGATGGCGGAATTACAGCAGTGAAAGACGATACAGCCATTCACATACCAGAAGCCTTCTTGGTTGAGGAGGATAGATATGATGATGACGGGGAGGTGTACATCGCCACCCCAACTCTGCCGTGGTGGAAGCAAAAGAGAATAAGGATTTTGATTGGTATGGTTATTGTACTTGTAGGGGCATTAGCAATTGCTCTGGGTGTCTCATTATCATCACAATCCAATAATGTTGGATTTGAATCAACCAACTCGACGTCGACAGTGACTGTATTTGTGACACCCCCACCAACGATCAGTTTGGCTCCATCATTAAGTATAGCTCCGTCTAGTTCTCCACCAACAATAACCTATGAATGCTTTGGTGCAGATGATGGCGGTGGATACAACAGCATTCTTTACAATGCAGTTCGTGCGTATGTTAGTCAAGTCTGTGCCAATAATAAAGTATGTCCTATTGCACAAACCTACGGCTGGCCGATGAACTCGTGGTGTGTTGGAAATGTTAAAGACATGTCAAGCTTGTTTAGCAATATGGATACTTTTAACGAAGATATCAATGGATGGAACACCTCGAGCGCTACTGACACGAGGTGGATGTTTTCTAATGCAGAAGCCTTCAATCGAGATTTGTCAAACTTTGATACCTCGAAAGTTACTGATATGTCATTCATGTTTCAGGATGCAAGAGCCTTCAATGGTGATGTGTCAAACTTTGATTCGTCAAGCGTTACTGATATGGAGTCAATGTTCTATGGTGCCACAGCCTTTAATGGTGACATCTCGAACTTTGATACCTCGAAAGTTACAGATATGCAGTTCATGTTCTCTCGTGCCACTTCCTTCAATCAAGACTTGTCAAACTTTGATACTTCAAGCGTTACTGATATGTGGTCAATGTTCTATGAGGCAACTTCATTCAATGGTGATGTATCAAACTTTGATACCTCAAGGGTTACAACTATGGCCGGAATGTTTTTTGGTGCCACCTCATTCAGCAAAGATATGTCCAACTTTAATACCTTGAGTGTTACTGACATGGAAGGTATGTTCTATAGTGCGACCTTGTTCAACGGTGATGTATCAAACTTTGACACCTCAAGAGTTACTAATATGAATCAAATGTTCTACGAAGCGACCTCTTTTAATAGAGATGTTTCAAACTTTGATACCTCGAATGTTACTGTTATGTGGTCGATGTTCAAGGGTGCTACCTCTTTCAACAAGGATCTATGTTCATGGCAAGATAACTTTCCATACACAGCCAACACTGAATATATCTTCTTCGAATCTGGCTGTACATATAAAGATACACCGAATGAGACTCAAAAAGGCCCATTTTGTGCTTCGGATTGTAAGTCTTCACAGGAGGTAAGTTGCAAGTATCTTCTTCTTCATGAGTCGATGATATCCTTTTCCACTGACTGATTCTATCCTCTTCTCTTTCATCTAGTCAACTACTACTAGTACAACTCCTCCAGCGGCAGCAACTACTAATCCTCCTACCATGGCTCCACCGACAAGCGTGGGTGGACAGAGTACTCCATCTACTTCTTCTCCATGCTTCGGCGCAGATGACGGTGGCCTAAATGGAATTCTTTACAGTGCAGTTCGTTCTTATGATAGTCAAGACTGTGCCAATAATGAAAACTGTGATATTGGACGACAATATGGTTGGCCGATGAACTCGTGGTGTGTAGGAAATGTTACTGATTTGTCATCCTTGTTTAGTGATATGAGTACGTTCAACGAAGATATCAATGGGTGGAATACCTCAAGCGTTATTCTCATGGAAAGGATGTTCTGGAATGCAACGTCATTCAACAGAGACTTATCAAATTTTGATACCTCAAGTGTTACTGGCATGTCTTACATGTTCTGGGGTGCAACTTTGTTTAATGGAGATGTTTCAAGCTTTGATACCTCGAGTGTTATTGGCATGTATGCCATGTTTTGGGGTGCAAGTTCATTCAACAGAGATGTGTCAAACTTTGATACCTCAAAAGTTGTTAATTTGAGAGAAATGTTCTACAATGCCAGATCATTCAATCAAGACTTATGCTTATGGCAAGATAGCTTTCCATACACAGCCTACATTGATAATATCTTCACTAACTCTGGCTGTACGTATAAATATACACCCCAAGAAGATGAGAGAGGACCCTTTTGTGCTTCTGATTGTGGGTCTTTACAAGTGGTAAGTTGAGGTATCTCTTCTTTAAATGATGTTGATGATTCTTTAAATGATGTTGATGATATCCTTTTCCACTAACTGATTCTATCCTCTTCTCTTTCATCTAGTCAACTACTAGTTCTACTCTTCAAGCAGCAGCAACTACTGCACCTCCTACCATGGCTCCGCCGACAAGCGTGGGTGGACAGAGTACTCCATCTATTTCATCACCTTGTTTCAATGCAGACGATGGTGGTCTACGTGGTGTGCTTTACAATGCAGTCCGCTCATATGTTAGTCAAGATTGTGCCAATAATCAAGAATGTGATATTGCACAAACCTACGGATGGCCAATCAACGCATGGTGTGTTGGAAATGTTAAAGATATGTCATTCTTGTTTAGTCATATGTATACCTTTAATGAAGACATCAACGGGTGGGATACATCAAGTGTTACTAATATGCAGTTCATGTTTCAGTATGCCAGCTTATTTAATAGTGCTGTGTCAAACTTTGATACCTCAAGTGTGACTCGTATGGATGGCATGTACAGGGAGGCAACCTCATTCAATGGAAACTTGTCAAACTTTGATACCTCGAGAGTTGCTTATATGCTAGGCATGTTCTCTCAAGCCAGATCATTCAATCAAGATTTATCAAACTTTAACACTTCAAGTGTTACTAATATGTATTCAATGTTTTGGAATGCCACCTCATTCAACCAAGATTTGTCTAGTTTTGATATATCAAGCGTTACTGATATGAGCTTCATGTTTGCCAGTGCAAGCTCATTCAACCAAGATTTGTCAAACTTTAATACCTCAAATGTTACTACTATGGTAGGCATGTTTCAGGGTGCCACGTCCTTCAATCAAGATGTATCAAGCTTTGACATCTCGAGCGGTACTAATATGGGCAGTATGTTCGAGGGTGCCACATCCTTCAATCAAGACCTATGTTCATGGCAAGATAACTTTCCATACACCAAAGCTGATAATATCTTCTTAGATTCTGGCTGTACATATAAATATACACCCCAAGAAGATCAACAAGGACCCTTTTGTGCTTCTGATTGTCAGTCTTCACAGGTGGTAAGTTGCAAGTATCTTCTTCTTATTCGTTTTGGTGGACACGATCCTTTCCTTTTTACTGACACTTTCCTCTTCTCTTTCATTAAGTCAATTACTAGTTCTACTCCTCCTTCAGAAGCAGCAGCTACTACCGCAACTAATCCTCAACAACAAGAAGACGAGTGTGTCGATACACCGAACTTTTTGGACTTGTATGGCGGTGGATGCGAAGACTATGCACTTCCAGGTAATGAAGCATGGTGTGGAGCATATGGTAATGATGGAGAAGTTGGGATGACGCCTAATGAGAATTGTTGTGTGTGCAAATAGATGTGTGTTAGTATACGATTAAGATATATGTGTTGTATAATGTGGAGTGTATAGTTTATGAATGTAAATAGGAGGCAATTTTATTATCTATTCCTAGCCTGTGCTTCGAATTCTAGACTATAGAATATTGTACCTCAATACATCATTTGTCGATCAATATAAGCTCCTTCCCCTCCTCTTCAATAACCTTCCTCAAACCTCTCAATCTATCTTCCAAATCATTCATATCATTATCTGATATATCAAGTATATACTTGTTAATACCAATTTGTAAACAATCCTCAATAACCTCTTCATTATTGTTTAATGTTGATACTATCAATCTTGATTTGATTGTAGGACCGGGTACGTCTAAGTATGACAATTCTTCACATAGTCGTACTAGATTGTCGGGAAAACAATCGATAGTTGTTGTATTGTCATTAGTATCTGATGGTGGTGCTATTAATATGTTCGATATATACGGTTGTGATTCAGCATTACTCTCTAATGCGCTACTAGTGCAATCAATTATGTTTGCAATGCTAGCTGACACTGATATTGGATCTTCATTCATTATAATGTTGCTATTGAATATACCAATTGATAAATCTCGTTTAGTTGCCATTTGTTTGATTGTACTAATAATTGTATTATCATTACCTACTTTGTATTCAAAGCATGGATTGTAATTTCCTTTTGGAAACGACTCTTTAGGATGATGATTAGTGAGATATAGTTCATTGAGTTCGATATGAACATAGATGATATTACTGTTTAATGATGTTATATCATTCACGATACCATCCATCCATTTTTGTTCTAAAGTTAGTATCGATCCAGACACACCATACTGTTTGGTCATTTCAATAATTTTAACTTTTTGAGTACTGCAATCTCCAATACCGCGTAGATAGACTGACACCTCATGTTCATTGTGAATTGGTACATGTTGACCTGATTGAGAATCGTAATACGTATTCGGAGTATTATTGTTTATTGCTATTGATGTTCTGCTAATCCATCTCCTTAGATGAAGATGAATGGTAGTATTGCAACTCTTTTGTGCAGAATGGTAGTATTGCAACTCTTTTTGTCCACGATGATGTTGTTGCATCAATCTACTAAGTTGATGTCGACATAACATATTAGCTACCCTATTTCCACACCAGTGACGAGTATTCCTCTGCTTTTGCTCCTATCTACTTGTCTTTGTTTGCTACTTGCATCAATTACGTCGACTGTCAATCCGTTTTTAACGTTCTTTCGAATAGTAGGGTCTTAGAGGATACTACTCACTGGTATCCTTTGAATTTCATTTGTATATACAATTGCGTCGGTGACATTGTAGTTTGTAGTATTATAGTTTAGTTCTTACAATATTAACAACAACGTATAATAGTATAACAACAACGTATATTAGTATATTAATATCATGTCAAACCAAAATACCAAAGAAACAGATGACGGGATTTCAAATGA
>Ga0075439_10839_pt1 | contig 14094 bp, 10 predicted proteins | sample MintriSingleCell_FD_74264 | JGI IMG/M metagenome (GOLD analysis project Ga0075439, IMG submission 74264) | Marine eukaryotic communities from Monterey Bay, USA to study complex ecological interactions - Minidiscus trioculatus JGI Plate_4_G5... | ecosystem: Environmental > Aquatic > Marine >... | reverse complement strand
TGTCCGATTAACTAACATTTCAGCCGCGGCTTCCTCAGGTGTTGGTAATGTCCGTCTTCTTCTTTGACTTGTATCAATCTGATCTGCAGAATCGTTTAATGCAGTCTTTGAATCAAAGTTTGTCATTACCACTTCGCCTATATCAAAGCTACTACCTCGCTTTCTTTCTCTTTTTGATGACTTACTCTCTTTTGTGTTATTGTTATAGTAATCTACTCCTTCATTATCAGTAGAGCTTCGTCGTGCACGTCGGGGTTTCGGTATACCACTTCGTTTTTCATCGGAACCACCCGAGAATGATTTACGATAGACATTGTCACCACTAGTAGCACCTTTGGAGTTCTTCCTCCGGACAGGTTTGGGCATTGTACCCTTTGGCATGTTTGTAGCCGTGGGTGTATTCCCCCATGGATTATGTAATTGCAGTGTTGTATGATGATTCGTATATTGATGTGTACCGGTGGCATCGGCTAGATGTGATCTACTTAATGCTGCTGAGATGGCTGCAGCGGCATCAAAGTGATTGGTTACCTCGATTCCCTCGGGTGATGTAATCTCTTCTTCGTCAGTGGATGTGTCATCATTATTATTGTTACTGCTGTTATTGTTGGTGTTGGTGTTTGAGGTATTGCCACCAGGTGAGACAATATGAGAGAATAAACCATTCCGAGTCATTGGTAGATTTTGAAAAGCATTCATTGGCGGACCGGCAAATGCTGGTGGGGGACTAATGAAGGGCAGAGGAGAGTAGAAGAGCAGATGAAATGAGTTTATATACAAAGAAAGATTAAAAGAGAGACGAGCTCAAACTTGATAAAAGACCGCTGAACATCTGAGATGTGTCCATAATCTAAACCCAAGACACAATATTTTTCACCTCTCCCTTGGCGGAACAGCTCTGTTATACCCTAGACACATGATATGATCAATCTCCAGTTTTTCTGAACTAAACAATCCAATACGAAATTCGGAACCCCCGACACAGGATGTAAACATAATCCTGGCCTGATCCCCTGCCTCGTCTTCTCCCGCCCTAGCGGAGCAGCTCTCCTATCCCCCAAGCAAAGATGTGTTCAATCTGCGGAGCAACTCTCCTAAATATACTAGAAGACAATCTCTCAAAAGACTCCCAGACACAAGATGTGCACAGTAAATTTCAATCTGCTCCAATCTAAGTCCTCCGCCGAACAGCTCATATACATAAACAACACTGTTAGAAACTCACCTATGAAACGATTGATCAACACCCGGAGGAGGTGCTGGGGGCGCTAAATCCCATTCTTCATTTGTCGGAGGAGCAGTACTACTCCGTTGTGTGGCATTACTACTATACAATGCACTACCCGATCGTGACTTCTTAATACCAACATCTGAATTTGATCGTGATGGTCTAATGAAATCATCATCACTTTCTACACCATCATCATTCGTTATATTTGAATTAGACTTTAACAATCCCTCCTGTCTCATCCCCATACTGCCACTATCCGAGGAAAGCTGTAGCTTCATCTGTTGATGTAAGTTTATAGCATCACTAAACTTTGATTGTAAGCTATTCATAATGTCATCACTTAATTCACCTCTTCTATCGGGTGAGTCTTCTTCATCACCCATTAATGGTATTGAATATTCAGATGTATTACTTAATGAATTCCTCAAACTACTATTGCCGCCTTGTGAACTGTTTGTACCATGATTATTATCTCTACCTAAACTATCACTCCTTCGTATACCACTCAGATTACCACTGCCGCTGCCGGCTATGTCTAATTGATCAATATCAATTAAACCAGGAGATTCCAATACCAATCGTGCAGTTTGTGCAGCATTATTAACAGCTACTACCATTGAGTCACTAATTTTATTAATTGATGATCCATTTGGATTATTGTTGTTATTAGCTGTGCCATCACCACTACTAGAAGTACGTGTATGACGTGATTTTAATCGTTTGGAGAATGATAGTCTTCGTGTCGGATGGCCATTCTTCTTGTCATTATTAGTATTGTTTGAGGTAGATGAGTTGGAGTCTGCTACAATTTCTGCTGGTGTTTTAGGCGTTGCAGTTTCGACATTGTTATTATCATTATTATTAGGAGCACCGTGGGTGATTGTATCGGTAGCTTTAGGTTTAGACGATGGTCCTGTCAACTTGCCCATTTCTTTTAGTTCTTCTACAATATGATATGTTATTTATTATCGATGTTTTATATAATTTGTATAGGATACCTGTAAAGAGATTGATACGTAGATAAGATATTTAGAAATGACTAGAACATAAACTTGAAATTTGCAATACCAGCAATGTATGGCACCCCGATACATTATAAATTGCAATATAATAGATTGCAATGACCTTGGTACGAGCTTTTAGATATCAATCCCAATTTTTTTGTGCACATCTTGTGCTCATTTTTATAATACCGCTAACCTAGCCGTCAATATATAGTTTGAACACATCCTCTTACCTTATATTAATGGATAGAGATTGCTATTGAATTGCATTAGACTATAATAGTTGAGTATATGTATTGATAAGCCCGTCATTTTCAATGACAACTCGACACAATCAATGACTGATTATTCCTAGAGACTCACCTATACAATATTATAGGTTATAAACCCACCATCGGAGATGTGACAAACGACTGATGAGAACCGCTCGCGTTTGGACTCGGACACTCCCTTGAAGGACTTCCATCCGCTATTCTAACAATCCCCTTACCATCAAACTCGAAACTATAGACTCCTCCGTGTTGACGACGACGATCGTTTGCACTCATCTGATCTACTCTCTTCGCAGACGATAACGGAGCAACCTCTTTGAGATTGTAGAGATGCTGTAACGAAGCCTTTCCATACATTTTGAGTAGGTCCCCAAGTGATACATGGTAGCGGGCGTTTACTGATGATGGGAACGTATACCCTGGCACTTTAATCTCGTCTGCTGTACCGTCTAATGTTGTTGCTGATTCTACTGATACTGGAAGTTTGGAGTCTTCAATCTTGACAACTTGGTATACTACTTCGACCCAAACTCTTTTCTCGTTGGTCCGTCTTGTTATGCTAGAAACACATACTGTGGTATCTGACTCGAGACGACCTTCGAGTTCCCTAATCAAGTAATGTTTGAAGATTGACTTAGCATATTCAATGTTGATCTTATGGAGGTCTAAGTTTGAAGTGATATGATGAGTACTACCCAATTCATATGATATATTGGAAGAAGCTGATTCCGACTTGTTGGGTACAAGACGTTGTGCATGCTTAATCCCTTGTTTGCGTTCTTCATGCCATTTCTCTTTATTCATTTCTTTAGTATTGAGATGGATCACAGGAGAAGCGGGTGGTGGTGGTGACCTCTGTTTTGGAGGAAAGTAAACTTTCAAAGGAAGGAAGGGCCCACTATTACTCTGACTAATGGGTGTATCACTCTTGAAGTATCCAGCCTCAAGCCATTGGTGCATCACAACCCCATTTAACGGACCTTGGATAATACCCTGTGGATTAACATAGTACCATGATGCATTAGTAACCGGTGGAACTGATAGCTGCTGTATCTGCAACAAGGTACCCGTCTGTTGATTTTGATCGGATGTAGTTCGTTTGGCAGCGGCCTGCATTTGTTGCTCTTGAGGAACTTCTACTACCTCAGTTTGAACAGTCCTCGTAGTTGACATGCCCATATCATTACCATTAATATCTGTGCACGACAACGATGATTTCTTGGTGGTGGGTACTAAGTTCATGTTATACAATTGATGTAAACTATCATCCTCATATCTTACATGCATTTGTTGTTGCTGATACTGCATTAGTTGTTGTTGTTGTTGTGGCAGTATGTAACATGGTTGATATTGTTGTGGCTGATGACATTGAATCTGCTGAGCCTCCAAATTTCTTTCCATCTCTAGAATGGTGTTAAGTCGGCGAATATCAGTCTCTAAGCAGCCTGGGTAAACAGGGTTGTAATGTTGTGACGGTCTTTGATGGCTGGCAGTCGCCGAAGCTATCAAATTTCTTTCCATCTCTAGAATGGTGTTAAGTCGGCGAATATCAGTCTCTAAGCAGCCTGGGTAAACAGGGTTGTAATGTTGTGACGTTCTTTGATGGCTGGCAGTCGCCGAAGCTATCTCTTGCTGCAGTTGCTTACCCGAGTTGTAATGTAGTTGATTTGGTTGATTATTACTCGGGGTAGTAGTAGTAACAGATGCAGATGATGATTGTGTTGACATTGATTGTTGTGTGGGTGCATTATAAACTGCAGTTGCATTTACTGCGGATAAGATAAGGGATATTATATACATATATAAGAACGGGATGAAATAACAAAACACAAGCAGATATTATGCCTTACCTTTCCTTGGTGATACTTCTACACTTTCCCCTACACATTTACCATCAAAGGTTGGAAGTGGAAGCTCTTGTTCATCCTCAAGACTATCAGGTGCCGGGGATGCATCTTTAGTAAATCTTGATAGGTTCGCATTTACAGTGGTAGGGGAAGGGTCATCATCCTCTCTATTATCATCTAATCCTTTCTCAACACAACTAATTTCCAATTTCAAAGTAGCGGTAGTCGTGGATGATTGTGTAGCATTATCAGTTGATGGTTCATCGGCGGGTGAAGACAAAAACAAAATGGATCAAGATTTGTTAGGACTACTGTATCTAATTCACCCTGATGGATCAGTGGTACCATCGATAGATTCATCATCACCATCATTATCAAAATTAAAATCCTCATCATCTTCCTCAGCAGCATCCTCAACAGCAGCAACTGAACTCTCCTTGTTAATCTCTTCTACTTCATCATCAGAATCATCATCAGAATCACTACTAAATCCATAATTATGATCGATTGCTGCAATATCTGCTTTTAAAGTATCAACTCCACTACCCTCACCACTATAATATCTAGTTAATTCTAACTGTACGGGTAGAATATGGCGCTGTCCATTACCAACTACCCAACTTAGTTTTTCCTTTGCCAGCTTACATAGTATATAATAATCCAATCCTAGAATTATAGTAGCGGGAGATTCCTCAAAAGGTGTATGATCATCATTTGTTTTAGTAGGTTCTTCACTATCATATTCACATTGTCGTCTATTATCGGATATATCTTTTCCAAAATCATGTTGTATTTTATTGTTGATAACAGCATTTCTAGATTGAGTAGATACTTTTTTACGTTTGCCAATGGATGTTTCATTATAAACGGCGGCGGTGTTATCAACATTGGTGGCACCACTACTGTCCTCATCATCAGGTTGTGCTGGGACAGCAGCTCTTTTACGTGTAAGGACTGGCATAAGAGTCGGCTTACTATCGGATAGTTTGAGCACTGAACCTTTACTTATTCCTATGTTGATAAATCATCACTTTTCTTTGAGACTCTTAGCAAGAATAATTTTGGCTACAGAACGATTTGGGAGATCAAACTCGAAATAAAGTTGCCGCCGAGGACCGAGAGGAACAATCATATCGATTGACGATGCTTTATCGATAACTACCTCAACAATGCGTGGTATAATAGAGAATAGACCAAGCCCCTTGAATAGATGTATAACATTGCAATAGAGATGATGCTGCCGATAATATTACACTATAAGGTGAAGGTTATATAGAATAGAGAGTGCCGACGGCAAACAACAAAATGAACAACTACTCAGATGATCCATTAGGACGAGGTCCCAAGCTCCCCCCACCTCCTCCGCCACCTCCTCAGCGTGATACATCATTCCGTGTACAGGTTGTTAATAACGGACCAATGTTTCCAGATGCTGCTTTTGAAGGTAGCCGTTTAGAGAATGCTCCTATGCAATACCCACAACAACAATATCCGCATCAACAACAACAGAAGCAGCAATTAGAAAGTAGTCAGCAGCAGTTAGAGAGTCAATATAATCAACAGCATAGTATGCCACCACCACCACATGATGTGAGTGGTGGAGGGTATAATAATCGTATGAGCCCACCCCGATCGCAACAACAATATAGCAGCGAAGATTCAATTCCTCCATCTCCTATGCAACTTCACTTACAACAACAATCGAACACTCAACAGCAATATACAAATAGTCCGCCACCAAATCAATATATTGAAGATTCACATCAGCATGTACCACAGGAAGTTAGAAGGTTGCCATATCATCGTAGTCAATCTGATTCACATAATCAACCACCTACACGTCATCCCGATTATTATTCAAGGAGCCATGAATCTCACCCTCCTCCTTCTTCATATAATAACAATAGTCCGCCTAGACAATATGCATCAGATCGATCATTCATTCCAACTACACGAAGTGAACCTCCCTTGTCACTTCAATATAATACAAACCATCATCAACAACAAAGTCAACATACAAATCAGCATCAAAGAAGTGCTGAATCAAATAATAGAGATAGAGAAAGATACAATGAGCCATATAACATAGACACATTATGCTGTGGTGATGAGGAATATAGAAATTATGTCAATGATACTGAGAGTATGATTGAGAATGCTTTTCGTGGTAGAAGGCATACAAGAGGTGAGGGTGGTGGTAGATCACGTCATAGCTATGGAGGTGAGCAGAGATCAGAAAGAGAGAATAAAAGAGTTCAGGCTCCTCCTCAACGTTATTATGGAAGGAATGATGACATGTTAAGAGGTGAGTATGAACGGTATAAACGAGGTTCACCGAGGAGACATTCAGGAAGTGGTGGGAGACATTCTACAGGGGGAATGAGTAGTAGATTGGAGTATCAATCTCCTCCTACTTCTAGACATCATTCGTCTCCGAGTTATCGCCGTGATCATTCCTCTCCAAGTCCAGTAGAGCCTCCTCTGTCACCATTGTCAATACCAACAGTAGTAGGTGGACCAACTCCACAATATCATAATAATAGAGATATAGAGGTGATAAGTCCGCAGAATACAGAAGCAGCGTGCTCGGGATATGAACAACGTGAGAATCCTCCTCCTTCAAATGGATATAGTAATGATTACCACCACCAGTATCAAAGGCATCCTCCTTCTTCATCCCCATACCATCATGAGGTCAGAAGACAAGAAAAGTATATACCAAGTCAGGTATCGGTAGTACGGAATCAACAAGAACATTATGTACTATCAGAGAAACGAGATGATTCATCAACGATATATACTCCTGCTACCTTGCCTTCTACGGCATATACGCCTAGTCCACCACAGAGTAGGTATCAGCAGCAGCAGTATCGGGGTGGTGGTACTAGTACCAACCAAGAGATACAAAGTAGACATTCTTCTCCACACTATTCTCATAATAATCATAATAACGAGTTGAGAGTTGATGTACTACCCTCCTCCCAATCACATCCTACACAGCATTACACACCAAGAGGTAGACCACCTCCACATAACAACTCCCAATCAATAGCAGCGGTTGCAACATCTTCCACAATGAATAGCGGTAAGCGCCAATTGAATGCAGAAGTAGAACGAAAAAAGTCACAGGCACGATATCAAATCCTCAAGGAAATAAGTGCAGCTACCAATATGAGGAATACATCATTGAATGATAAGGATGTGAACTTTTGGGATAGACAGATATATACATTGAATGAATCTTTCAAGAAGTTGTAATGGGTGAATGTGAAAAGGAAGTGAAAGGAAAGTAGGATTAAAGTTAGATGTTGTATTATCAGTGTATACAATAGAGCTGAGTGAGCTATTATAATAAACTCACAATTATTGATTAAACATTTCCTATTTACATTCACAAGATATTGAGTAAAATTCTAAAAAGTACAAGCGTGCAACCCCCCAAGTGCAACACTCAATCCATCGTCCCACGCCTCCCTGAGGAGTGCCTGTTGCTGCCATTGACCTGGGCACTATATCTACTCCGATCCTCAAGGGAAGAGCTACGGCTTGAATTACTGATAGTTCTGCCGTTATCACTACCCTCAATACGTTGTCGGCCACGACTTGCTCGTTCACTCTCCCGCTGCTGTGAACGAGATGACTCGGCAATGGCTGCACGATACTCGTCATCGTCATCGCGATATCCTCTCTTCTTCTTGTCATCATCAGATCCACGTCTGGCCACCGCAAATCCTCGTTTACTCTTGCCCCTGCCAGACTTTTTCTTCTTCATATCAGAATCTTCTGATCTTCTTCTTGAGGCGCCGAACCCTACCGATCCTTTCTTCATGTACATTGTCAATGGATGGTCATTACTGACTTGCTTCTGACGACGAGTAAATACTCGTCGGAACAATAGTACACCCACGAGCGAGGCAATCATGACAGATAGTATTGCAATGGGAACAGTCGTCCAACTGGCCAATGCGCCAACACCCTCGTTGGCTGCTTGAACTTGAAGTGAACCATACAGACCCATTCCTCCAGCTGCTGTTAATAGCTGTTCATTATTCTTGAGGGTCAAGTGACGTACATTCGCATCATCAACTTCATCAAAAGCGGGTGGTAGTTGTACATCAGGGTTCTCCCTATCCTTGAGCGACTTGACCAAACCGACTGGGTCGGCATTGATGCTATCTGAAACGAGAGTACCAAGTTGTTCATATGGTGGAGGACTATACTTGCCTCGTGTGGTGAAGGTGTAGGTAACACCCACGGCTCCGCCAATATTATCACGTTGTAAATCCCGTGATCCACCACGCAACATCCTTCTTCTTCGTGACTTGGTAAATATCTCACCACCAATAAAGTTAATCCCCTTGACATCAAAATCACCAATCTTATTATTACTCTTAGCAAATAATGTTGCCATGGTAAGTTCTAAACTCTTCTTGATAGAACTTGATTCAAAGTCTGTGGGTACGGCATCTTCAAGATCTTGTGACGAATATCGATCGGGGAATGAGAAGGTAACCTTACCATCGGCAAATTGATTCGTATTTAATGGCCATGGATCACTTGTGACGCCAATGTTTAGCATATTCTTGGCAGGTAAGGCAACTAGATTTTCAATTGTGCCTTCGAATTGATTATCTTGTTCTTCATTTAATTGTAAGTTGGCAAAGTCCTTCTTTAGATCAAACTGTGTTGTATATGTGTGTGTTGTTGAGATGATATGGGGCGAAGAAAGAGTGAGCATTAGACTTTATAACAAGATACAACCGCACCCCCATCCCTACGAACAACAACAAATAACGCACCTTAGGTCCAACTTCAAAACAACCAACAGTACGACCACAATATCCATTCCAATCCAAGTCTCCCTTATCATAAACATCTTGAATATATCCATTACCCTCACCTCCTTTAGGTATGCATTCACCACTACCCTCCTCTCTATCCAATGGTAATATATTTGCATTTAATCGATAATCCTTAGGTGATTTATACATTACATAATATCGTCCCGGTTTTATAGAGCTGGTATCCCAGGAGTACAATCCAGCGTCTGAACGATCACTTTGTAATGCCTCAGTTACCACCACACTTTCACCAAGATTAGGTCTACTAATATCAGATATACTTGATAGTGGATACCCTCCCATTACAATTTCGTTTGATTGACAATGTACCAATGTACTCTGTACGCCACCAACACCTGTATCAAATTCTAAAGCATTAATTGACCTATCTAATATTGATCCTCTAATACCATCACCATTAACATCTAAATATATCATACCCTCTAATGCATTATTTAAATAATGCGTATTTGTAGTATGGATAGTGGTAGGATTGAAGCGTGTTGGTGAAGAGAATAAGGCAAATGTAGTTGCCGCTCGGGGTGGTTGATTTTTAAAAATAGTTTCAGGTTGTGTTGGGAAGGATGCTTCATATGCCTCTTGTGTTATTTGTTGCTGTGGTTTAGTTTGTGTTGATTGACCACCTTGCTGTTGCTGATTATTACCATTGTTATCCAAGGTGGTAGGCGTACCATTCTCCCATAGAGAGTTAGTCGTAGAATCATCTTGTTGTTGTTGTTGTGATGATGTGCCTTCATTATTTTGTTCTTCTTCTTCAGGTGGAATATCAACAACGATAACACCCGGCTGTTGTATCACACCTGGTTGATTAACTACATTATTATTTGGTGTTACTGTTTCTATTGCGTCTGCATCTAATTCTTCACCCTCTTTGCCGTGTATTAGCTGAAGTCTTCTCATGATGTCGAGTGTTGTAAAAAGCAAGCCCTTTTTTAATAGAAGACTTTGATATACTTTATGGTCTAAATTTCTAAGCCGCCGCCGATATCTAATATACTCTATAATAATAAACACTATCTTGCCATATCTACTCTATCGACACCAGCGTCTCTACTTTACAAGCCTTTACGACTATTTTTTCGAGCGCTGAAGCATAATTTGGGGAGCTCGCGATAAAAACGCGCACATCAATATTGTTACCTAGTTGTTGAATTGAAGAGGAGAATTATATAATAATATAAGAATTATATTAATATATATTAAGGAGAAAAGAAGTAGTGGAAAGCGCTAAATCTATAAATATAGACCTTCTTGGTTGTAGGGATATATAATGTCAGATAATTCAGAAGAATACTATGCTACAACCGAATCAATCCATCGATTATGGAATGCTAATTGGAGAAATATGTTTAGCAATGGTACTTGGGTATCGGGTGTAGGTATTTGTCAACCAATCAATCCACAGTTTGATGTTACACATCCGTACACATGTGCTGTATGCAAACGAGGTGCATTCACGAATGGTACGAAACTATTCAATTGTTCTCAATGCAGAGTTGTCAAGTATTGCTGTCGTGAACATCAACGAGAAGATTGGAAGAGTCACAAGGCATTTTGCAAAGCATATGTTGCATTGAAGAATTCCAATGATATGGATTATAATGAATTACAAAATCCTCCTGATATGCAAACGTGGCTAACTCTAAGCCAAAGGGTCACTAACAAAGTGGAGAGACAAATTAGATCCGGTTTACACTCTAGAGATATACAGCTTGTGGCTCTGCAACCACGGTGTCATAACTGTTTAGTGGCAGGATCCGCAGATAATGTGGAGTTAGTAACCTGTCCAAAGTGTCATGATGTTTCATTGTGTAAGGAGTGCTACATGAATGATGAAGTTACGTTTCATGGAGAGGGTGATAGAGGTATGGTAGAATGTGAATACCACCAAGCTTCTTTAGCATGTACTGGCATGGTTGTTGAGAATGGAAGTATTTTGATGTTGGCATCAGATAATGATATGAAGAAATGCTTCCAGCCGAAGGATTGGGAACAATATTTTGACAAGAAGAGAGGGGATTTTCGTTCTCAATTCCCAAAAGTAATGTTGGGTATGGCACCAATTATTTGCTTACTTGCAGATGGATTATCCCTACCACTTACAATATTACATACTCTTGGATTGCCAGCTGTTATGGGGAAGCAGGTGGTGTCAAAACTAGATCATCTTGTTGTTCATGTGGTTGGAGCTTCTGCACAAGAAGTATTTGGTATTGAGCGGTACATTGAATTGATTAGGTGTATCCCTACCCTATCATACCTTCGTATTATATGTGTTGGTCCCGACGTAGATGATGTTGATGAATGTGCCCTGAATGTTGCTGATCCAAACTCGATTAGGATTCGAAGTGGCTGTGATGCTCGGGTGATGATGAGGAAAGGATATTATCATGATATTGTTGATAGGTTGACTGAGGAGGCAACTCTTGTGATTGCCAGCCACCCGGGCATGTTCGATGGGCACTATACTGAAAGTTGGAGACCTACAGTAGAAGTGCTAGCATCAAAGGATGTTCCATTTGTGGTCACAGGGTACAATAAGCAAGAGGTATTGAATGATAGGGAGCTGTTGGATGAGTTTGGGGCACGGATTGTTGTGGAGCAGTCGGCAAATCCTTTTCGAGGACTACGCCCATTTCCAGATCCCTCACGAGAATGTTCAGATTTCATATTTGGCAATTCTCATTTTGTTGTATCACGGGGCTCAAAGAAATAGAGGAGTTGATTCAGGTAAAGGCAAAAGAGTAATCAATTGATCAATACTTATATTTAATGAATAGAACTGTATGATATAGATATTGTACACGTAACCCCATTAGCCTTCTCCTTGTATTTGTATGAAATAAACTCCCGCTCTGCTCTCAACTCATTATATGTCATGCTCGTAAATACATGCTCTGTGGCGCATTAGCCACTTTCTCATTTCTCTTTATCCAGTCCTCTACTACTTCAGATAGAGACTGGCCTCCCTTGCCGCAAACTATAGTTACGGGAATTACCCAAGGATATTCTCCTCTCATTGCAATCTCAACCCATTCAGGTAACAAATTATCCAGCGTTTCCAATGCATCAGCTTTTGACAGGCCATGTAGATCAACTGTGATATTCTCCCGTGCAGTTTGAGAAGCCTTACGACGATTGGACGATGGTTTGGTAGATTTGTATAGATTTTGTACTTCCCCAACATTGATGACAAACCGGCTTTTCAATGCCTTATCTCCAAGCCCATCGGGTAAAGGACCACAGCTTTGGGCGAGGGTTCTACTTTTTTGCTACTCTTCTTTAATTTGGGCTCAGTGCGCTCCAAATTCATATCATTCAGCCTCTTTCGAATTGCTTTGAAATGGATTGATTCCGCCTGTTCAAACACACGAGAGATAGCCTTGCTATGAAGCCGACGAAACTTTTCCTCTTCATCTACAGTATCATATGATTGGTTGGATGCCTTGTTTTTGCTCTTGATCTTCCTACCCTTCTTTTTCTTGTTGTTAGTGGATACTTTGGTTTTCTTTGGTGTAGGTTTGGATACTACTGGCTCTGGTGTATACTCTATTACATAAATCTTATCACGATCCTTTATCCCAAGAGAATGTGGGGACTTACTACCGATACTTGATAGAAATAGTACCTTTCCATTGTGTTTAAAGCGAAGGGACTTTAATGATGTATTCTTCTGGGTCTTGCATTTCTCCTTCAGGTAGAAACTAAAGAGCTTTTTCATTGTCATACTATTCCACTCTGCTGGCTTAAATACGAATTTGAATTCTTCAACTAATTCTAATGTTTCATCTTCCACAAATTGAATACTTGTATCCGTCGTCACACCCATCACTTCATGCAACCCGAGTTTGTCCTTCATCCTTTCCAAATCATCCTTCTGAGCTCCGAAATCGATTAAAGCTTCTTCCTCGTCGATTTCATAATTCTTCAGTTTGGTACCCGTCTGATATACACGTTCCATTAGAGATCTCAACTCCGATGGACGCTCAATTCCCCTCTGGTCATAATCATCCTGTATATTAAATAACTCCGTCATTAACTCTGATGATTCATTTAGAGTATTATATGTATGTTTTTTGCGTCGTTTATCACCATGCTTTCCCTCTATTTCACTCAACAATTTACATGCATCCATGATTGATAATTCCCCCTTCTTTATTAAATCTATCCTATCCCTATAATACTCCTCATCACTCATGTCATCTTCATACGAAGAAGAATCCTCGTCACCGCTGTCCTCTTCTTCATCCGAAGAATAATCCTCATCACCCATTAGAGTTGGAGATATTGATAGAATACCTTATGTTGCTAATGGTAAACCTACCGTTCAAAAGCCATCGTTGCAGAGTCGGTCGAACGAGATCATTACTCCGCCCGTACTTCCAGATGAAATTAGACAAAGATTACAACAATCAAATCAACATTACAATAAGAAAAAGGATAACATGGTGTCGTCTACCAAGCAAAAGAATCAAGAGTATGACGTAGTTAAACAACGTGCCATAGATTCAACAGTTGCTAAGATTGGCGAAACAGCTAAATCTGAGCCTGCCAAAGTACCAACAAGTTCAAGTGAGAAACTTCTCGCCCTCATAGGTTTCTTATACACAATCTTTGCATCAGAATATTCATATACAACCATATTTATAATATGGACCTTTATAATAACTTGTTGGATATATGTGTTGGATACGATGAATAGAGTAGAGAGAATACTCGCCTCAATAGGTTTGTTGTATGCAATCTTTGCAAAAGAATATTCTTATACAATCGGTTTCCTAATATGCACCTTGATAATAATTTGTTGGATAGTTCAAGTAGTATTGTTTGGTAAAGATGTTATTGAACTTCATCAAAAGGGTATCGAAGAGGATGGCA
>Ga0075439_12961_pt1 | contig 14099 bp, 10 predicted proteins | sample MintriSingleCell_FD_74264 | JGI IMG/M metagenome (GOLD analysis project Ga0075439, IMG submission 74264) | Marine eukaryotic communities from Monterey Bay, USA to study complex ecological interactions - Minidiscus trioculatus JGI Plate_4_G5... | ecosystem: Environmental > Aquatic > Marine >... | reverse complement strand
ACCCACAGCAATATCCTCCTCAGCAATTATTTGAACATCATCCACAACAACAACAACAACAACAAAAACAACAACAACAACAACAACAACAACAACAGCAGCAGCAATACTCAGGTACAACAGCATCACTTACAGTAGATAATGCAATCGATGAGATATGGAGATGCCCGACGGATAATTTTCGATTAGCTATCCGTTCCATTGAGAGACTGCGATTGGCAATTGTTGCAGAATGGGAAAGTAATCAAATCGCAGAGAATAATAAGAATGGTAATACATTCTCATATGATCCAAGTGATACCTTTCTCTCTCTACAGGGTGCAACTCTAAGATTTCATACTCGGTTTCAAGAAATAAAAACTGAACGAGATGCAATACGAAAGCAAGTGGGAGGATTGGATACAAATGGGGCGGGTGAATCATCTGTGGCAGCTGATACGATGCATAGTGGTACAACTAATAGCCAATCATTAAATGGCGTTGAGTGGGAACTGCAAGAACAGGCTGCCTATGAGGTATGGGAGGAGAGTCTTCGAGCATCAGCGGCGTTAACGTCGTGCTGTGTAGGATCGGCTTGGTAAGTACTATGTTGTTTTGTTGTACTATGTATTACTGTACACCAATCTTACATTACGTTCATTTTTTTCTAGGCGTAAACAGTTGAAGGTGCGGCGACAATTGATAGATGAAACTGATACAAGGTTGCTACATCAACAAGTAAATTTTTCTGATAACATGAGTGTTGGAAGTAATAGTATTGGTGGGGAGAGTTCGATAATGTCAGCTTCCTTTGTGTCTACCCAATTGACAGCAGGATCGGAATCAATATTGACTAATCCTGTCTGGCAACCACCTACTGACATACTGCAAATGCTGGGTTTTATAATCCCTGAAGTCTTACCCGCCTGCATGATACGATTTGCCTCGTCGTCGATTGAAAATTCCATACCGCCATTGCGTACCACGAATACAAAGATCTATTGGGATGATTCTACAACAGACAACTGGCAATCACTTGTAATTACAATGGTTCAAGATGAGCAAAGATGGCTTCGACGTCGTAAACGACTTGGTGATACTCAAAGAGACTTGGCCTTTGGTCTGTTCTGTGAAGGAAATGAAAGTAGAAACAATGGTTCTGCGGTGAATGCTGAAGTAGACAAGAAGAGTGATAAGAAATGGAGTATGCCCGGAGGAAGTGTACCAACTGCAATCATGATACACTCTTGGCTGTCTACATCATGCACTTGGCCTATTCCAAAGTTTGAAGGAAGAGATGATGAAAACCTTCCTTGTCATATGGAAGAGATATCCAATGAGGCGCAACTTGATCCAAGATCATCAGAAGCAAGTGAGGAGGACGTTGAACCTCCTACTGAAATTGTATTTCAAGTTAAAGTCGACTCTTCAGGTTCCATACCTCCTCCAAGTGCAGTTGTTTCTGAACCTATTGTTGAACCAACATACCGAAAGTTTTCGTTTTGGAGTGAAATTGTTGACAATCAGATAGATTGGTGGTATACTCTACGTGTCTTGCGCGATATCACTGACTTAGTATCAGCTGGATGGCGACCACCAACATCAGGAGATATTGGGGTCGGTATTATCGAGATATTAATCTCTATTTCTGAGGGGGGACTGGTACATCTTGATAGTGGATTACTTGAAGACCAGATAAGAAAAGAACGACTGGTGGCATGCTCTTGTTCATCTGAGAGCTTGGTTACGATGAAGACATTAGCTTCCAGAGATGCACTACCACAAGAATCATTACGACCGCTTGCATTATCTTTGTGTCAATTAATTTCTGCTGCCGAGTCTCCGTCTTCGGTCTCATCAAGTAGTGGATCTGAGGGAATTCAGGCGCATCAAGATGCAATGTTTGAGAATGAAATATTGACGCAAAGGACCTTTGTAGCTGCCAACTCAGCAGAGTTACTTTGGGTACTACTATCTAACGAGAACACCGCATGCCCAACAGTTGATGCACTACTTGATGCAATTGATATAGTCAATGTTGAGATTACTGATGATAACCGTATGGAAGTTGAGACGGGTATTGCGATTGCTTGCGGAGCGATGAGAGCACTTTCGGCAGCAATGTTTGGAGATCCCCCTGCGGTTCGAGGTGTTCCATTACTTCGCTTCTTCTGGGAGCCTGTTATTGACATATACGGCCGTGTTGCTTCGTCCTACTTCAAAAGCAGTAACAAGATGTTTAACATCGCAGGGCACGATACATATGTGATCAATGTGGATGAGCTACCAGCGAGTACAGACAGCGATCCATTCCTCAACTTAGTACTCGAAATAGTACTATCCTTTCAAAGGCTAGTTGACTCGGAGATGGATTTAAATTGCACTGAATGGGAATCATTTGTCAAGGCTGTCGATATTGTAATCGCCCCTTGGCTTATTCCAAGGGAGGATGAAACATTCTCACCTGTTGCTCAAGAGATTAGAAATGAGTCCATGGTAATCATATCACAGCTGACAAACTTCCTCGAGGTGTGTTCATCGTCGTCAAGTGTACATCCTATTATTGATGATGATGCAAGAAAGTATCTACATCTATGGTGTCTGAGGAAGGTCGCACCTCTCCTGATTGGAGAAGATGCTAGTGTTCTTGCCTTTGCTGTTATTAAATCTTGGTGTGCGACAAGGAGTCTACCTTTGAAGGAAGGAGATTGGTCTGCCAATACTGGCGAGCTACTGAAAGAGGCTTTTGCTATACCCGAGTCACAATCAGAAGACTGTAGGTATATAAATGGGTATCAGCATCACCCTCTTGTAAGGTTAGAAGCTCTCAAGTCCCTTGTTGACGATGATTCTGATATTAGTGATTCTCTCAGAGGTGACAGAGATTCTGATAGTGTATCCAGTGCAACAAGCAGTATCTCTGCCATCACACCAGTGTCACTAAAGAGTGGCTACTTCCCCCCATTATTCTCTTTGTTTACCCTGACGATAAATTTACGCGAGTTGCACCTGATGCTAGTCAACAAAGTGATATTGCCTCGTTTAGAGGAGATACTGTCCAGTACAAAGCCATCATCTGCGGTTGAGACAGCTGAATGCCAGCCAAGTCAAAACAACACTTCAATCTCAACAATTGATGTGTATGATATAATTGAACAAGAATTTGTACTGAGGCGATATGCGGTAAGTATGCTCGGCATGCTCTATCGCTCTCAAAGTGGAGATACTGAGAAACGGCAACACTTTATTACGATGTTGTACACGATAGCAATCTCAACACCTTATGGTATTCGAGAATGGGTTGATAAAAGAGAAAGAGATGTTGAAAGTTCACCCACTGCTGGATTCATCTCACCCTTGCATCTATTAAAAGGAGAATTAATGAGCTTGAGGTTTGAAAGTATTCGTCAGTTAGAAGCTTGCCTTGGAGCTTGCTTTACTCCTCTCCCCCACACACACGGAAATGTCCCACAGATATTGAATGCACTATGTGACATTGTACGCTTTTATTCGACTGAAACAGTGGAGATAGATCAAGGATTGACCAAGACGGATTGTCGATTAATGATCCTCGCCTCCATCTTACCATTAGCAAGGTTGGGTAGCTCTCGAACTGGTCATGTTATACGTACACCAAGACAGGAGGTGACACAAAATATCCCTGATGATGTACTATCTGTTGTCTCTATTAATGACTGCTACAATATCAATCTGACGACAAATGATAGTCTACCAATTGTGCTTGAAGAAAGAGATCTAGATTCTGACAATGGAGACACCATTGCCTCGTTTTTATTTGTGAAGCAGCATTCAAGTGGAAATGAAGCAAGCCAAACATCACAGAGTAGTAAGCATGATAAAAGAAGAAGATCGACTCGACGACATGGTAATCACCTATTGGATGGCAAACAAGGAACATATATTGACTTCGAGCCCATTACATCAATAACCAAGTCAGTACTTCTTACTTGTTTGACTGGACCCTCATCGCCATCTCAAGATGAACAAGGGTATGATACTATTTCATCTTCTAGTGTTAAACAGCTTGTATCTATTCTTTGTACCATTTGTTATAAGCTGTTGTCATCACATTGGCAGGTGGGACTATCTCCTCCTAGAATTGATGATCTATTTTGGCTTGACGCCATATCTTCAAAAGCAACTGGTAAACACGACAAAGAAGAGGTAGCTCAGAGTCAGATGGTAGCTGATTATAGTGGTGTTCTTGGTCATACAATTTTGGGGCATAAAGAAAACAATATTCAATTGGCTGCAAAAGTTTGTGATGTTTTGGTTCAAATGAGCTCCAATCATCAATGTGTTCAAACAAGTTGTTGTGGACTCATCTCCCTCCTGTCATCCTTGCGTTTCAGCTTTGAGAGTAAAAGTTTGAAGAAAGATAAAAATTATGATTCGGCAATAAGTCAATCCTTGGTCATGTTTATTGAACATGTGTGCTCAGTTCTCAAAGATGACAGCTCAAGTTCGAATTCTGTTCTAATACCCTTGATCGATGGTAAGTGTACTTACTCTGTATGTTGTTTATGACAAGTGTTTACATAACCTCACATTTCCTGTCTCTATTTGTGACTTTCAGCAATGAGAGAAGCTGCACTCTGTTTCAGGACTTTTGTCGACTGCCCTGTATCATTACGCCGTAGAGCCTTTCTCATCTTATATACACCAACTCGTGGTCAGTGGGAAATACAAGTGGTTGCACTGCAGTGTGTTATAGCAATTATTAATTCAATGTCTACAGAAGAGGTTGCTTTCACAATGTCCTGCATCATACCTCCAAAAGAGCAGAATGTCAAAACATTGCCAAACCAGCAACGTACACAACCATTGGTCATGGACCTACTCCGGAAAAGACTCATATCTGATCGTTTGTTGAAACTAAGTAATAGCTCTGATATTGATTGTTATAAAATATCGCGAGTACATGAAAGGCTTGCGCGAGCATATATAGCAACAGAATCTTTTCCCGTTGATAAAGACAGTCTAGGAAATCTACAAGCAGCCGCCTGGAAAGCTGGACAAGCAATATTGATACTTCGTTTAGGATCAAAAGATTCAGTTTATCGTGGATATGTTGAAGTTGTGCTTTGCACACCTTGTGCTAGAATCAAGAGGCTTATTAAGTGGAGAAAGGAATGTATCATTGATAACCCCACAAGTTTTCTACCTTTTTATAGTCAAATCAAGGCAGAGCCGAAATATGATGACACTGAAATGGAGGAGAACATTACACATCGTTCTGAGGAGAATGAAGGCATGGATGTGTCAATTTCAGCTCAGATTGCAGAGAGTGAAGAAAGTATATCAATCATGGATAAAGCAAGGGAGATTATTGAACGATTTGATAGTTTAGTTGGTGATGAAATGGAGCAGGATGATGACGAAGCCGAGCCTTTTGATGTCTCTACGACTCTCTTGCAACGCCGAAGTCTGAAAGCAGATAAACGCAAATTTAAGCGTTCTTTATCAGATGGGGATTTGTCATCGTCGATCCCAACAGCAGCGCAACCAAGAACAACACATGTAACAAACTCTGTATATTCTTGGTTGCAGAGTGCTACTTGTCAAGAAGACATCGATGAGGATCTTATCCTCGAGTTAGAAGCATTTGGGTTCTCTCGCTCTGCGTTGGGAGTACCTGAAGATATGACCTCTAGAAAAGCATATCCAGATCTATTCATTCATCAAAAGCTGAAGCCATACAAGATTACTCCTAACTTCACCCGAGCACTGGCAATGTTGGAACGAGTGGTTCCATTTCAAACGCATCGAATAGCACTGTTTTATGGAGGACCGCACAGTACAAAGAAGAAAAGCTCTCGATCTAAATCGTCTGGATCTTCGAATACCAATAGTGATGCAGACAAATTTCTATCAGCAACTCAGGCTTCTCCAGACTTTTGGCAGTTTGCCAAGTCATGCGGAGATCTTGTTCATGTGAAGCATTTGAAGTACTTCAGTGGTGGCTTGGATACAGAGGGGGGCGATGGAGAATATACATTTGTCTCATTAGGTTGTCACGGGGGGAGTTATGAGCTTAATGACCCAATCCTCATTGATAGCATGTGTGTATTTCACACTGTGGCTCTAATGCCAGATCGTTTGACAAATAGAAAGAGGCATGTTGGTAATGATGTTGTACATATTGTCTATGGATTGGAGACTGATACATTGGATATCGATCATGACCGACTGGCGATATCTACACAGTTTGGTTTCATTACAATCTATGTCATCCCCCTCGCTCATGTACCATTGTTTAAGGTGTCAGTACATCTTAGGGCTGGCTTAGATACCAATGTCTGCTCCGCATTAGGTAAGTAATCGCTATGACAGAAGTTGTCTCATGCTTTCAAACAAGCTGAACTCACTTTCTTTTTCCTTTACTACTTTCTTACTAGATCATCTCGTTGGGAGCTGGCTTATTTCTAGAAAGGTGGGAGGGCATTTCGTGGTCAATTTAGCTAAACAAGCAGATGTTATTTGCCAGTCAATGATAGAGGACAAACTAGGGCTCGTATTGAACACAGAAGACAGAGCTGGTAGGATACACGATGTAGAGAGACATTTGATGGGATAGGCTTGATGTATTATCATCTTATAAGAAGGGAGAGACTTGTATGATATGATACACCATTGTACAGTGTATAGTATCAGAAGAAAATCTATCTACTCTTAAAGTTAGATTTCTATTCAGTTGCTTATTTATCTTTACATTTAGCACTGCTACAAAAATTTCCCATACTATCCAATTTGTCTAGCAGTTTCTATCAAAGAGTGTTTATTGATCTTTGGTTTATTTCTATAGTTGAAAAACTCCAGCTCCTCCCTTGACCGCATAAAAGGTATCAGCGAATACAAGTGACAACACAGCCATGAGCTTCATGACAATGTTAAGAGCAGGTCCACTGGTATCCTTGAAAGGATCACCAACAGTATCTCCAACAACGGCAGCCTTGTGAACATCAGATCCCTTTCCTTTCAAGTCGGAATCAGGAGAAGCCCTTTCAATGTACTTCTTGGCATTATCCCAAGCTCCTCCGGAGTTACTCATTGATACAGCAAGTTGAACAGATGCGATGAGAGAACCCACCAAAAGACCAGATACAGCATACACACCAAAGAAGATTCCAGTCAAAAGAGGAGTGAAGATAACCAACATTCCTGGTGGAATCATTTCCTTCAATGAAGCATTGGTAGAGATGGCAATACATGCATCATAATCAGGACGTTCAGTTGGGTTAGCATCAAGCAAGTGTGGCTTCTCGTCAAACTGACGCTGCACTTCCATAACCATCTCCATAGCAGCAACACCCACTGACTTCATAGTCATAGCAGCAAAAGCAAATGGAATCATTCCTCCGATAATCAAAAAGGCAAAGGTTAGAGGCTCAAGCATATTGACACCATCTTGGAAGAGTTCATCGCCCGAACTGTGCCTAATTCGAGTAACGAAAGCCCCAAACAAAGCAAGTGATACCAATGCAGCAGATCCAATAGCGAATCCTTTTCCAATTGCGGCCGTAGTGTTGCCAGCGGCATCAAGAGCATCAGTCTTCTCACGTACATAAGGTTCTAACTCGGCCATCTCGGCAATTCCACCTGCATTATCACAGACTGGTCCGTAAACGTCAATGGAAAGTCCAGTGGCGAGGTTTGATAAGAAACCAATTGCCGCAAGTGATACTCCATACATGTCAGCAATTGCGAAACTTCCGTATACGACAATAGCCAAGACAAGTACAGGGATAATGGCTGACTTGTATCCAAGAGCAATACCATAAATCATGTTTGTAGCAGCTCCAGTCTTACAACTGTCGGCTAGCTCACGTACAGGCTTGTATGAATGTGAAGTGTAGTACTCGGTAATAAGTCCAATGATAAGACCTCCAACAGCTCCCTGATAACACAAACAGTTGCATTCCAAGGATGCAAAGTGATGACATCCAAACCGACAGTAGCACGGAGCTCAAATTCATCAGGGAGGAATGTTTCAGCAGCAAGCCAGACTGCGGGGATCATAAGAATGGTTGTAGAAATCAGTTGTAGCTTAAGAGCGTTTTCAACATCCTTCTCGGCCTTGACAGGTTTAAGGTCGGTAGCGATAAAGGAGCAGAGTAAGCAAACGAAGATACCAACTGCTGATACAGCGACAGGGAAGACCATGGCGTCCCACCCTCCACTCATGCCAATACTAGATCCAAGGACTAGGGCTGCACATGTCGCCTCGGCAAATGAACCAAACAAATCGGATCCCATACCGGCAACATCACCTACATTGTCTCCAACATTGTCGGCAATTGTGGCTGGATTGCGCGGATCGTCTTCTGGAATACCGTGTACGACCTTACCAACTAAATCGGCACCAACATCGGCAGCCTTGGTGTAAATACCTCCACCAACACGTCCAAACATGGCAATAGATGATCCACCCAATCCATATCCAGTTAAACATTCAGTTAAGTAAATCCAATCCTCGGGTGCGGGGTAGTGGATCCTAAATGCCAAAAGGGATAGATATAACATGAAGATTCCAAGACCACAAAGGGAGAATCCGGTAACAGCTCCAGCGCGGAAGGCTGTGTTGAAACATAAAGTCCACCCTGATTTTTGGGCACTAACAGTTGTTCTAACATTGGAGTAGACGGCAACCTTCATACCGAGGTAACCAGAGACTATAAATGTTGACATAATAAAACAAATAGTTAGTAACATGTAAATACAAAACACATACATTATCTTGAACTAAATAAATATATGATATACTTACGGATAGAAGTACAAGCTCCCAAGATGAAGGACAGGGCAGTGAATGTACCACGTGCAAAGTCCCAACCTGTACCCCAACTCACTAATAGCTGTTGTCATGTTGAAAATAATGTTAATAATTAGATTGGATGAGTATAAACTTACACAAACAACAAACAAAGATCACAACACATCAATCCAAACTTACGAAAATAATTGCACCAAAACTAGCAATGAAGTATGCACAAATTGTGTATTCCGCTCGTAGGAAAGATTCAGCTCCTTCATAAATGGCGGTATAAATTTCAGTAAGTCGACGTGTTGTAGCTTCATCATTTGAACCTGAGACAAGACCGGTAGAGTCAGATATACCCTCGGAACGTACTGGAATACGTGATACCAATAAAAACTGGACTAATGCCCATAGCATGGCCAATATGGCCGCTGATAGAATAATGGCAGTAGCCGATGTCTGGCGTAATTTAATGGGAGAAGGATAGAGAGTGCAGTGTTAGATTGTTGTTCATAAATTGCAATATTTCCCAATGGTTGTAATTCATCTGCAAAAAATAATGAGCTCCAACGCCAACAATCAATATCAGCAGAATTGGATGATTGGTTGATTGCAGGATTATTTTATATTGCCCAACAAATTCAAGAAGGTGCATAAACAAAACCACGAAATTAGAAGTCGACGCCGCCACCGCTCAGAGACCTAACATGATATGATTATCCTAACACAACCCATCATCATCACGCCCTACAACCACTATATCCTCACCATGATAACGCCGTCAATATATCAAAAAGATATGCTATTCAACGTGCGGCTGAAAATAAATATTGAGTTGACAGACTTCCATGACGATTTTTTGGGAATCAGGAGTCACAACGTTTTTGGTATCCTTTCCCGCCCAACCAGCAAGTCACTCCTCTCTCTAACTTCTACATCCTCTCTTTCTTTCTATATGAACACATAAGCACACATAACAGAGACTATTCAAACATAGGAAGCTCATGTAACAGTAGCAAGACTTTGGCCAGAAGAAGAGCATTGTTTACTTCAAAAGGTGAATCTGAGTATCTTTTGTTTTCAAATGGGTATCCTTTGAGCTTTTGCTCATATGCATTGTTCTTTGCTCTCTAAAAGGCTCCCTTTTGTACCATTCTCTTTTGTATGCATTTGGAAGCAAATGATTGTTGTGTTCGAGTATATGCAGGTTGATGAACCTATGATTCTTTGTTCGAATAAATGTATGCATGTGCAATGCTTTCATTTCTCAGAAGTAGAGCAACTAGTAAAGTCTTCTGGCCGCATTCTCTGCAAAGCTCCATATAATTGTGTTTTATTTCATTCTCCGACAAAGATATAACATATATCCCATATCACATATAACGCATAAAATAATATGCTTATGCATATATTGTACTTACCAATCTTACATCATCGAACGGTAACGTTATAATTGTAACTACTATTGCCAATATTATAACAGTAGTAATGATACATAATTTTTTACCTCCAAACTTACTGAATCGAGATGTTCTTGATCTCAGCCATCCTAATTTTTGTTCTGCTCTTTGGTCGTCTTCCTCTCCCGATTGATGATTCTTAGAAAACGATCTAGACCTCAGCCCAACTCCGGAGTCTACTGTGCTCATATCTGTGCTCATATAGTTCCTGTGCCGGTCTTCTTTGTATATATCTTGTTTTATTAATCTCTATCAATCACGAATGGGTGGTGCAGGGTTTGTTCTTTTGTTCTCATACTATAAAAAGAAATTATTGTGCTTGTGTATCGTACTATCGCCAATTCAAACTCAATCTCTAATAACAAACACTATCGATCCAATTGCAAATATTCTCTTTAGCAATATGTATAGTATGGATCTAATCCGGGTATTCTTTGTTTGTTAGATAATATCATAAGTAGCCGTCAGTATGTCCTCAAGGATCTCAAAAAAAATGAGAGAGTTTTGCCGAAGGTATCCTTTTTTATCCTCAATGTGTAGATCATGCTGAGTTGAGATAAACTGAATATTGCCCTTCATACAATACAACATAAGAAATTAGGTTTAAGATCAACACACCTCTAGACAAGTTCAACCGACAATAGGAGTCTTCATACGCCTAAGATATCCTTCGGTATCCTTCCATGGCTATGTTTGTTGAGTTTTATGACAACCACTCTTATCTAATCATTATACTACAAGCTATTTTGCTTCCAAGTTCACATTACACATCAATTTTACCATCATCCAGGCTCTTAATTGAGCTTGCAAGATCCTCGGCCTGTTGCATAGAAAGTTCTGTAAGTGTAAATTCCACATCATGTTGTACTTGAGCTTCACTCGGAGCATTGCCGACACCATTAGACGCAGTATTGATCACCCTCATATGATGAGGAACTTCAAACAACATCTGTGCTAGTTGTCGTTCGACTGGAACACTTCCTCTACTATATGCTGACATTAATAATAAATCACCTTCGGTATGGACAGAAGCACAGTAAGCCTTACCCAGTGCAACACAACAATTGCTGGCTAACTTGGCGTGATAAAAGGCATTACCACCCTTTTTATACGACTTGAATGGTTCCTCCTTTTCATTTTCCATGACAATGGGTGTTTCATTCCTTAGAAAACTTGAATAGTTGCGAAAGTAATTGCTAAGAATATACATGAGACTGTCCAGAATTCCCTCTTCCAACAACCAACGTGAGATTTCCTTATCCTTGGCAAGTATTAATATCTCTTGCATGGCCTCATTCTTATCATCTCGCGATGTATATGCACTGGCCATCACATCTAACCAAGCTCTCGGTTGTAGTGAAGGTCGGAGTGAATGTATTTGACTAAGTGGTACCACGCGACCTAACAGTTAAAGATAGCATAGATGGAAAACATGAGATGTGCACGATATCGAGTACAGTACAATATGGTAGTGTCGCAGAACAACTCACCTTTTCTCCCACAAGCCACTCTCCGACCAACAGCATCTTCGTTCTCATTCGCTTGACCCCCAACGCCATCAAGTCCTCGACCTTTGGTATCTCCAAGTCCACCGCCGCCACTAACTACATTCATTGACTGTGATACAGGACTCTGCTGCTGCTCATCACCAAATACATCCCCAACTAAACGATTCATACCCCTTTCAACACCATTCACTGCATTAGCAATTGGTGAACTCCCCTGTGATCGTATATCCAAATCAGTTCCAGTTAATGACTGTCCGCCATCATCGCCACCGTGCTGTTGATACCTATTCGACTTCTCTCGATCTTCACCATCACCGTTCGTACTACCACCATAGCAACCACAGGTATCCATAATCTCCTCAGGCACGACCTTCCCAACAACAGTGGCCACCTCCGATGGATCGGTACCGCTATACTTGGCACATCCCGTTGCCATTGATTCATTTAAATTACATGCAATATGTTTAGCCTTCTCGAATGATGTTGCCGCATGATTCTTAACATTGGTACGTTGTTCTTCGGGAATTTGCAAAACGCCCATGCCGATACCAACCGACGCAGCGCCGACGAGTAATCCAACAGGTCCCAGGACGAAGGCTCCCAGAGTAGCCGCGGCACCAACGCCAAGAGCAGTTTTCATATTTTGTCCACTCAATAGTACACCATCAACATTATCTCCCTCTCCTCCTTCATTATTTTGATTCGCTAATCCCATTGCATTTTCCATTAACATCTTTTCATCCATGTCATATTTACTGGATTCAATTGACCCTCCACCACCACCTGCTCCTCTTCTTGTTGTACCACCCCGATGTGGACGACGTGAGTATGAATTACCATCTTGCTCAAACTCTGCATACGCTGTCGAGTTATCATCTTTCTTATTATTATTAATATTATTTGATACCATGTCTTCTGGATGGTCCCATATTGACCCTTTTCGAACTTGATTACGATTATGTAATGTACGTTCTAGGTGTCGTTGTTCTATACTACTACTCTGCTGCTTATTACTTTGTGGAGCATTTTCATGCAATGGTGATAAATTCTTTGTATTATTTCCTGATGTTGTTGCAGATGTTGTATCAATCTTATGTGTAGAACGTTTACGTTGAGAGATATTCTTACCCCGTTCATTATCCAAAGCGTGATATGTTCTATTACTCTGTGCTACTTCAATATTATTTACTGATGAGAAAATCACTTTATCAGATGTCTTATTATTGTCTTCATCTTCTAAATTTGGTTGATATACATTATTCTCTATCCTCTTATTAGTAGCCTGAGAAGTAGGAGGTTGAGGTTGAGGTTGAGGAGGAGCAGCAACCTGTTGCCGAGGCGTGGTAGTACCAATACTATTAAAACACGTACCATTATCATCTGAATCAATCGAGTCGGTAACATGTAAATTCAATCGTTCATCTTCAAAGTTATTATTATTATTGTGTTGTTGTGACATATTATTATTATCATTCACAATTATTTGTTGTTGGGATACTCTACTAATGCTTGAATCTCGAGCTGCAGTTTCAACATCCTCTAATCCAGCTAATATCTCTTGTTGTCTACTCATATGAGTAGTAGTATGCATACTCATGGTTGGGTCGTCATCTTTAGAAGATACTGATTTGGTAATATCAGTAGCACTGCGACGTGTTGCTGCCCGTGATCTACGCGATCTACCCCTACTATTATTGTTACTTGAGGCCGTAGAGTTATGTTGTTGCTGAGATTGTTGTTGTGAGGAAGAAGATGCACTGTGTTGGGAGGAACGACTAATACTCTGCTTCTGCTTCTGCTTGTGTTGTCCACCACCACTATTAAATGAAGTATTTGAAGTATTATCTGGACTATTGGAATTTGATAAATCAAGTGTTAATGTTGGAGATGGTGCTGGACTGCTACTACTATTATTGCTACTCTTCTTATTCTTCTTGCTACTACTGCTAGCCACTGAGGACATATCGATCGGTTCAGGCGACGGCGATGGCGATAAAGCACGAGTATGCTGCGCAAGGCGTAAGCGTCGTCGATTGCTCGCCAGTGTTGTTGCTGTTGTGGATGGCATATTACTTATTACTACCTGTAAAACGCTTGTATTTGTATATTCCTCAATACTCAATACTATATTATATATGCTGCATTACAAACGGAGTTGCAAAGGTGATCTTTTAATAATTAAACTCTTGTGTTTTGATATCGTGGCGTAGTACACTAAATCCAATACTATCGCCCCCAGTCTCTACTATACTTCAATTCAAATATCCACTTTTATATTCGTATATTGTACGTCAACTCTTTACTAATTACTATGAGACTCTATTTTCGCATGTGGCTAAACGGAAAGAAAGGGTCGGTTCCTATAGTGTTAGA
>Ga0075439_15473_pt1 | contig 14143 bp, 11 predicted proteins | sample MintriSingleCell_FD_74264 | JGI IMG/M metagenome (GOLD analysis project Ga0075439, IMG submission 74264) | Marine eukaryotic communities from Monterey Bay, USA to study complex ecological interactions - Minidiscus trioculatus JGI Plate_4_G5... | ecosystem: Environmental > Aquatic > Marine >... | reverse complement strand
GGGCTGAGTATTACCTCACGAATGCCATGGATGTCATTCTCCAATTCTACTCTCCATTTCCCAACAGCTAACGAATCTAATCTCTCGGTGATACTGGCTCGGAGAAGGTATCGAAACGTTTCAATATCAGTGATTTGATTATTAAACACTACCAAACTTGCCAATTCGGTTACCACCTGTTGCAAATCACACTCTTGGTGAGGAAAGCTATTTTGCAGTGTACTTATCAGCTTCTGAATGATCAATAGACGTGCATATCTTTTCGACAGTGTTTGAATCATGCCGCTCCAATCAAATTCATAATCTGGGTGTAATTTCGTATAACTCTCCACTAACAAATCAATAACTTCAGCCGGGGCATTACACCATATGGCATAAAAGAGAGGAATATCTCCCCATTTGTCTTTCATTATTAGTGTTTCGGGGTACTTCTCAATCAATATCCGATACATTTCAATTGTAGGTTTGGTTGAGCATGCCAATATATGAAGAGGAGTCATCCCCAAGCAGTCTTGCTGTTTCCCTGTCGGGTTTATCTTACTTCGCCGTTGACTAATCTTTATCTCAGTTGAATTATTGAGCTGATCTAATGCCATATTATTGTATGATTGGTAGTAACATATCTTGTGGATTGGTAGATCATCAAATCTATGCAGTAGCGAAACTGATATTGTATCGTCAATATCCTCACCATTTGTATCTGGAAATGCTACTTTCAAGTCTTTACATTTACCCCACAAATCTTTGTCGACAATTGTACATTCGGGTGGCAATGCAATATTCCGTAGAGAATTTGTTTTCATAAATATTTCACCACGACCAGCCAGGACCTTTGTCACATTTTCTGATAGTTCAATAGAAACCATAGAGTTGTTCTCAGCCATGACACCAAGATTAAACTTTGGAACAAGAGGTGGCATACGGAAGCTTACCAATTTGCAACCGTTAAATGCAGCTTCAACTATACTTTCCACATTATCATGAATCTGTATACTGTTCAATTCACTGCAGAATTCGAATGCCATTTCACCGATCACCTTTAAAGATGATGGGAGATTGACTGATGGTAAAGAATCACAGATAGTAAAGGCATCCTTTCCAACAACTTCAAGTCCTTCTGAAAATGCGATATCTATCAACTTATTGCAACCGAAAAACGTTCCCTCCTCAATTCTCTCAATGCCAGGAGGAATGTTAATTGTTTTTAGAGATTTGCAACTATTGAATGCCCTTTCCTCCAATATCCGAAGCCCTGAAGGCAGGATAATCCCATCTAGCTTTTTACAGCCCTGAAATGCATAATCTCTTATCTCTTCTACAGTAGATGGGATGTTGATTCTGTCTAATGATATACAGTCTTTGAATGCTTTACTTCCGATTCTTATCAGCCCTTCTGGTAGCTCAACCTGCTCCAATTGACGACGGTTATAAAATGCACTTTGAGGAATAACGGTGACAGAAGGATCTACCCTAACATGTGCAACATCCTCCGGCACTTCATCAACTCCATTGTATACAAATACATCCTCCTCTCTATCCATTGTTGATGAATTGATGATAAGTTGATTAAAAAAATGACACAAGATGTGCACAAAAAATGAAATGTAATCCTTATACTATATCACGACCCAACCACGAATAATACTACTGCCTAACTTAAATACAGATATCAATCTCCAATTCTATACCGCTCAATATGTATGATGGCTTATAGTAAAAGGTCAATAACAAATATAGGTGCACCGAACTCTTTTGCTCGCGTCGCAAAATATAAATATGTAGTAAAAAGGATACCTTAGGATACCGGGTAATAGCGCTAGCATGCTTAAAAGGTAGAAAAGCAATGTGCATGTGTACGTACTTTGCAACACAGCTAACAACAACTCCTCAACTAATACCCTCTATACATTCATTAGTAGTTCGGGTTAGACCAAGAGTTTGTTCCGCCGCTATGATTACAGCAGCCAATGTCAAAAATGAATACAAGATGTGCACAAAATTTTAACAATGTTGAGGAAGTACAGAATATGTTTTTATCTGGGAGGGTCATCTTTGTTTTATATGAATAGATAGATGTACTTCTAGTTATGGTACTGGTACGCATCCAATCAATAAATAGAAACTAACAGCTTAAATTCTACACAACTAACCCCATTTCTACCCCGCATATTGTATCCCAAATTCATCTAAATCTAACTCTAACGACAGTAATGTGTACCGTTACGCTTCTTACCCGTATTCATCCACTTAACCAAGTGTACACTCTTGGTATGATCACCCTCACCACTACCACCAAACCACTTCATACGTCCCAGCTTCTCCTCCTTCTTGGCAACCTTGGCCATGACGTCATCCTTCAATCCCATCTCACTTGGTTCACGTGGACGTGAGTGTGACCGAGCTTGGGACTTTTCACGACGTACCGATTGTTCTCGTTCCTTACGTTGACGTTTAATGGCACCCTTGCTTAGTCCACGTCCACTACCATCACCCATTGTCTCGTCATCACTTCCCTCCCCAGCAACAACATCCTCCATCTCTTCATCCTTATTAGCACGACGACTTGCACGACGTTTCTCCCTTGGATCCTCACGTTCTCGTTTACGTCCCCTCTCCAACATCTGTGACGCATCAAAACCAACCTTGGCCATACGCTTCTCAATAGCCGATGCCTTAAGCTTGGCCCCATCATCATGGCAATCCTTCATACGTCCACGGATGGAACGGGGCATGGCAGGCTTGTTACGTCCGCCGGACCGTTCCTTGTACTTGCGGGCAATCTTGACACGATCACGAATTTCGGTAACTTGGGCTTGTTCCATCTCATTCAGGTCATCATCATCAGTACGTTCCATATTAGCCGCATCATACTCGGCTTGTAACTGCTCCTCTTCCTCCTCGAGTAGCTGAAGCTTGGCATCAATATCTGGATCGACATAATCGGCAATATTCTTCCCATCGAGGATTTGAGGAATGGCATCAAAACGCCATTCAGGATCGGCAAGATCATACTGTTCACGATAGTCGGGTGCCCATACGCCCGGGCCGCCATTCTCCCACATTAGTTCACGTGCCGTCTTCTTCTTCTTCTTGAGGGTCGTCGTATCACCACCATTCATCATCATTTCATCATCCGATTCGGGAGGAGTTTCGTCATCCTCCTCAACCTCATCATCACTGTTATCATCCTTGGTGGGTGCATAACCAATCCTAGACTTGCCAATCTTACCACTCTTATTATTCAATTCACGTTCCCTCTTGACACTTTCGGGAATGTATGCCTCACGTGTTACGCCATCCCGTGCGGTGGGATAAACAACCTGTAATCGATTCATTACCGAATCAACCTTATTACCACTAACTCGACTATCCACACGTGCTGCCAATAACTTATCACATGCATGATTCTTCACTTGACTCACTCCCTCTTCACTAACATTTGACATATGTAACATTGTCGTATTAGGACCACTTTCCTTAACCAATGTTTCAATCATGTTCTTATGTTCCTCATCCAACGTTTCCCAACTCTGTACATCAATCTTATTAATAACAACGACCAATTGCTTATTAGCAAATAAGGGTTGGATACTACGAAACAAATTACATTGTGCCTCAATGGTATATCCACAATGTTCACTAATATCCATAAAGTATAATACTGAGCAAGTTAAATGTGCCAATGCCGTAATAGCCTGCATTTCAATGGTATTGCGTTCTTCTAAGGAATGATCTAATATACCCGGTGTGTCAATAACTTGCCAACGTAGATACTTGTAGTCTGTATGACCAACAAATAATGATTTGGTAGTAAAGGCATATGGCTGAACGTCAACATTGGCACGTGTAATTTTATTCATAAAGGAACTTTTACCAACATTGGGTAAGCCACACATTAATAATGTACGAGTGTTAGGATCCAAGGCTGGTAATCGTGACATGTGCTTCCGAACTTCCTCGAGGTATGATAATGATGCCTTTTGACGTTTTAATATAGTACACATTCTACCCAACGCCGCGCGTTTTAAACACTTGCATCTGTATAATGAGTCACCGTATTTTACCATACGGATCATATCACGAGCGACTGAATCGACTAATTGCTTTGCGGTATTGATCTGTCCTAATGCTAGTTTGTAATGATCACGATCATATAATGTGTTGCATAAATCAGAATAAAAGGGATGAATATCGGATAAGCGTGGAAAATCGGCCAACATTGCTGTTAAGCGGTCGGAGATTGTTTGTTGTGTAAATTTAATTTTACGCATGCTGTTTTGTTGTATGGAGGGGTTGTATTGTGTAGTTGTAGAGGGTAGAAGAGGAGGAAGATGGTTAGAGATAAATCACATGATATGCACAAAAACTCATCAAACAAAATGACAAACAAAATGACAAACAGCAACAACAACTATCAAACAACAAAAGACTTACTAAAAGTTACGAATACGAGTAATCTTATATCCAGGATGAACAACAGTGGGTGTACGACGTTGTGTACGAGTTAACACAATATCCACCAAGTCTGGAGCACTTGGCACTGGGGCCATTTTCTTAAAGTTGTAAACTGGCATGATGAGATTGTTGTTTTTAGGGTGTTATTGCAAATCTAGGACGATGCTACGATATTGTATGACTTTGATGGACGATTAGTCTGCGCTACTTCTAAGCTGCAATTGAGCAATATCAATGATAATAGACGCTATTGAATGGAGCCCTTACTATGAGGCTTTACTTTGTTTTTTCCGAAAAAATTGGTGGTTTATGGGAATAGAGTTTGCAGTTGTATCCAACATATAGGAGAGATAGAACAGAGCTTGTATCTAGTAGAGGAAGTACGAGGAGTAGTTCACTAATCAGCAATATATATCGTTCAGAAGTAGTAGATTGTTGTATCGGCGGTGGCGGCGGCGTTTGATTATTACATTTTAAAGGTATCCTACTTGCAACTTTTGTGCACATCTTGTGTTCAGTTTGTCATTGTCATTGGCATTGGTATATATGTATTGATATCGGTATATCATCATCATGGATGGAGAGGATAGTGGTACAGACGATGTATCATCGATCTATGTATACAATGGAGTTGATAGAGTTCCAAATGATGTTACACACGTTAGGGTAGCTCCTTCAGTTACTGTTATCCCCGAAGTTTTGTTTCAAGAGCGTCGGGTTAGGCCTAACTTGGAGCAGATTGACCTTAATGAAGGGCTGATACGAATTGAAAATAATGCATTCGAAGAATGTAACAGCTTGAAGATGGTCAACCTTCCATCCACATTAGAAGATATTGGTGAAAGTGTATTTCGGGATTGTGAAAAGTTAGATGGGATTATCCTACCGGAGGGGCTTCAAAGGTTGGGGCAGTATGTATTTGCAGGTTGCAGATCCCTAAAAAGAATTAACATTCCTCCTGATATTGAGAGAATTGAAGAGGGGGCGTTTTTCAATTGCATCGATTTAACAGAGATTGCATTTTCTGAAGGACTTCGGGAAATTGAAAAAGAGGCATTTAGTAGATGCAAATCATTGGTATCAGTTACTCTACCATCCTCTTTAACAAGTATTGGTATAGAATCATTCGAAGGCTGTGAGAGATTGAAAGAGATACACATGCCTGATACTATTGAGAATATACAAGCAAGAGCATTAAAAGGTTGCAACTTCATGAACTTTCGTTTCCCCTCTTCGATTGGAAATGATATAGATATCAGTATAGTGGGGGGTTATACATCGTTAGTTCAAGGATGTTTGGTCTCACTTGAACTTCCTGAAACCACTGAACAGCTTGAGGATTATTATGATGATTATGACGACGACGATTATGAAAATGAAAATGAAAACTACACTGATCTAAATGTAAGGAATATTGCATTACCATCGGAATGTGTGATAGATTCGGATGCATTATATCATTGTACAGATTTGGGATTAGTATTCGGTGTGGATACTGATGACGAAGATGATGATGACTATTCAACAATATTAGATGCCCTAAAGCACAGATTTGACAAGCTACCGGTACACAAGATATGTTACTACCAATCATACCATGATAATGAAACAACATTGCAACATCTCAAGCGGGAAGTCAACCCATGGACAACAAAACCTCCTGGTCAATTGAACACAACGGGTAAACAACAAGACTGTTTAGGGATGACTCCTCTTCACATATTGGCATGTTCAACCAAACAGCACGTTGAAATGTATCAGTTATTGATTGATAAGTATCCTGAAACACTAATAACGAAAGATAAATGGGGAGATATTCCATTATTATATGCACTTTGGTGTAATGCAACTTCGGAAGTAGTTGATTTGTTAGTTGAGAGCTATAAAACATTGCACCAGGAGTATGAGTTTGACTGGAAAGGAATGATTGAAACATCTATTAAACGTCGCGCCCCCCTTGAAATTATCCAGAAGATAGTTAGTACACATCAAAAGAGCTTCTCTAATCAATACTTGGATATGAAGCAATTCGTGACGGAATTGGCAGCATTTGATAGTGGACAAGCAAAGTACTCGTTAGGAATTAGGGTTACACTAATTGAAACGTTTAGATATCTTCTTCGAAAAAGTATTAGCAAACGTTTAGATTCATTAGATATTAGAAGATGGTGCACAGAATTGGAGAATAGCATTAAGTCACTTTCCAACTCCTTAGAAGAAAAAAAGAACAGAGACAGAGATACCCAAGCAATATATGATAGGCTAGCCACTTATGAATCAATCAAAGAAGGCACCTCGGTACTTGAGCTAGTATTGTGGAAGACAAAGATTGATACGAACCGCAACAAGAGGGCAAGAGTTGATAGTCAGGTTAGTTACAGGGATCAATGCCGCATTAATTGTAGGGCGGATATTGTCATTAGGAATGTTCTGCCATACCTCATACCCAAATGAGAAGATGTATAATTACTAGGCCGACAAACATAACTTCTATTAGATTCTACTTTACCCTCTATCTATTATGAACCTCAACCAAAACTGCCATTACATCCCCACTTATTGGCATTTCTAAAGTCGTACATGTGTATCCAATGATTGGCCGCATATTTAGTTCCTTTAATAACCGTCATAGCCTCGTGATACATCCGAATGTCGGATTGGTCAGGGTCTTCGTTCAATACCGAGGGCCATATTAGTGCCCTTCTCTTCTTGGGTTTCACTGATATGTCTAGGGATGTGAATCTAGTTTCACCACCCTCTAGATCTTCGTCATTTAAATATAAAAAGAATGTTAAGATACGATGACCGGCACTAGTCGTCTTCTTACCACCAGATGAATCATGATGGGTTCTATAGAATTGACCCTCGTTGTACTTTAATATCTGAAATGATTCATAGTTGTTCTGTGGTATGCCGGTCACCTATGAGATGGAGATAAGAATATAAGATGTGAGTATCGGCTAGACATAGATTAGTGCACATGATATGTCTCAAACACAGACTTACCTCTTCAATTCGATCAGTTACCCTCTTTACACCCGGTAGAGCCTCACATTCCGCTCTACACCACGCGTTGGAGCTAGTCCTTGTTTGTGATGTAACCTTGACCTGTGGTATTGATCATAAGATGTGAGCACTCTACAACACAAGATAGTACACAACATAGACATAGACCTACCATCTCACCCGTCTCCGGATTAACTCTACCTTGATCTGTACTTCTAATGAACCCCTCACCATACGAGGCACCATGAAGTAATTGCTTAATCTCAAAGTCATCTAAAAAGTTATCAAATGTCATAATCCATGGTCCGTCATACTCGGCATCATGTACTTTATCAGGTGAACTAATAACTACCGGATCATATTGTTCGTATTTAGCATCAGTTGCCCAACTTGTGAATAGCTTATTCAAATCGTTTGACTGCCAAGCAGGCACTGTAGCATTCAATCTCTTGGGATCACATCGAATACTACTATCAATTAAATGTCCATACCCTTCTTTATCATCACACGATTTGCAACAGTTAACAATCATCCAACCGGGATTATTAGTACACTCCCCACGAGCTGCTTCTGTTGTGCAAACAGGGTATCGATCTTTGCATAACGTTGTTGAGGGTGCAGCCGTTGTTGGTAATATAAATACTTGATTCTCATCTTTATCAGTAACTGTGAAGAAGTACTGTTCATCATTATCTGGACTAACTAAAGGTTCTCTAGTGCCATGTATTGTTGCAAAGAACCGATGATTGGGAAATGTCGATATATTAATCTCTCCTCCATTTTCATTTAAACTGCCAACGACCTTGCCAAATCGTCCATCGTCGTAGTATACGTCGACTCTACTTGGTGATCTATTGCTAAAGGTAACTGATACTGGCATATCTTCTCGTAGTGGTTGTCTATTGTTGTTTGGTTTGTTAGATTGTTCTTGACACGAATTGCCATCATCATTATTGCAAGTAGCAGCCGCCTCATTAGATTGAATATCCTCAGCTGATGACGATATACCGAGTAGAAGAATTGCAAATAGTAATAGAAAAACACAACATGATGATGTTCTAGATTGGGCCTTCATAGTGTATGGTGTGTTGGGAGCTTGATACAAAGCTGTAGGATATATTGTAGCTGATAATATCACTGCTCAATCAATTCTTCTCTTTTTGCAAGTATAAAGAAGTTAATATGTTTATTGTTTGCTATTTGACTCTGAGAGGCTGATCACTTTTTTTTGCATATATGTACGGTGTGTCTTCGCCTTGTGTGTAATCAGTAGTTATGCCACGGCTGTCAAAGTACTATCATCGATAAAGCATTAAAATCTGATCTAGCAACTAACTTGGATGTATACGAATCTGCTTATTGCAATAGTAGTGCGTGCCTCTCAAAAATCAAACACCTGATCAGAACGGTCTACTCTAGATTGTGATCCTCTACCGCGAATAAAACTCAAATTGCGAATAAAACTCAAACGGTAATGCTGACAATGGTGTGGGAGTGTGTAGTAGAAGTAAAGGGAGATTATATGCCTAATAGAGAATGAGAGACAATACTATTGTTACTGCAGAGAATAGTAGCCCCGTTGTGTCGGCGGCGGTGGCTTTGCAATCAGGTGACGAAAGCACAGCAGGGACATACTGCAACACATCATCATCATCGTCTCCACTTCTACCTCGAATTCTATCTGGCTCGATAGGATCTATAGTCACTGCATTAGCCGTAACACCATTAGAAGTTGTTAAGATTCGTCAACAGGCTGCTATAGCTCCAGTGTCATTTCGTGGTATGAACGTAGAACCCTGTAGAGGCTGGTAAGATACATCTCTTTTGACTTTTGCAAATTCTTTCCTTTGCAATCTCTCTCTTATCAGATTTGTATATATCTTCTTCATATCTATATACACAGCGGCACACTAGTACTCAACAATGGTCTAATGGATTGTGTCGTAGGGATAGAATCAACGCCGCTACGATCAATGTCATCATCTACATCAAATGGTGGCAGTGGTACAATTGCAACTTTACTTTCGATATTTAGAAACGAGGGATATTCAGGTTTGTATGCTGGACTGCGTCCAACATTGGTAATGTCAGTACCTAATACTGTCCTATACTTTACTGCATATGATGAGTTATCAATGAGATTAAGAAGATATCATGCAAATGACATTTCGACAATAGCAATACATAACACAACAAATACGAAATCAACTCATATAGAATTAGATGACAATGCCAAACATCAGGCATACATTCCATTACTGGCAGGGTCAACATCACGTCTATTAGCATCATTATCAACGGCACCGTTAGAACTAATACGTACACGTCAAGCTAGTATAGTATCCAATGGAGGCGGAGATAAGAAGAAGATATCGAGAGGTATGATAGATGAGTTCAAATTACTCATACGTCAAAATGGTATATCATCCTTATACGTCGGGTTAGCACCAACTTTGTGGAGAGATGTACCATTCAGTGCTATATATTGGTTATTCTTGGAACGATTTAAAAGCACACTAAGTGATTCAAATTATGGTGTATGGGGCGGCCGATACTATACTGAAAAGGGCATGAACTTGCCACCGAGTGTTGTGGCGCTACATGCTTTTGTTAGTGGGGCCGGGGCTGGGGCTATTGCCGCTGCTTGTACTGCGTAAGTTTGATGTATATATATATGATCGATAGTTATAAACTTTGACTTGAGATGTTTATAGGTAACTGTATCGTTCTGTTGTCATATCTCACGCATACCCTTGCTTCATTCCAATGACGAACAGACCCTTCGATGTGGTAAAGACTAGAAGACAAATGGTAGTTACTCAAACAACAGAATCAATAGCAACATCAGAAGCATGTACTCATTACGGGTTAAAAGAATATAATGCTGATAAGTTACAACAAACAACAAGTGGTAGTAAGGGATGCAAAACTTCTAGCTGTGGAAGTACAAAACAATTGGGTACCTTTGGACATATGCAACAGATTGTAAAGCAAGAGGGAGTAGCAGGATTATGGAAAGGTAACACCACTCGGATGATTAAAGTGGCTCCGGCGTAAGTTTTAATAACTTTTACTTTTATGCGACCTTATGATATGTTTGATTTGAAATAAAGCTCACCATATCATCTAACAAATATCCACTACTCGTACCTACAGTTGTGCTATAATGATATCATGCTATGAATTTGGAAAGAGAGTGTTTGGAGAGGTGATATAGAGGACAGCGCTATGTATACCTTTATATATAAAATTAACAGACTCGTATAAAACCTTGGTATCCTATGGTATGGAGAAGTTAGGGTACTTGATGGTCCGTCTGTCCGCCTCCCTAGTGTAGCTCTACCATCCATGTAACCATAGTAGGTAGTCGAGCTCTTCTCTTATCGTCGGCCTATAGTAGTTGTACGTCCGTCTCGTAGTTTCACAGCTTCTGGGTCTTATCAGTACTAGAATAAGGGTTAGGATCATTACTCTTCTCTAGAGCAAGCTATCGTACACATCTCAAATATTAAAATAGAATAACTCCATATTGAGCGGTATATTGGAGGTTAATATCAGTATTTGATAGGCGTTGTTATTCGTGGTTGGGTCGTGATATAGTAGTAGTATTAAATTATCATTTTTTGTGCACATACACAAGATAATTTGCATTGCAAAAATGGAAGATGGTTCATCTGATATACAAAGTGTATATATTTACAATGGCGTTGGCGAGGTACCGGAGGATGCTACTCATGTTAGGGTAGATCCATCTATCACCGTTATACACCAACAAGCATTTAGAAATTGTAAAAAGTTGGAGCACATTGAGCTTCCCGAGGGGCTGGTACGAATTGCATTTAGTGCATTCCGTAGATGCAAATCCCTGAAGAGAATCAACATTCCTTCTACCGTGGTAGGAATCGGTTTTGACGCATTTCTTGAGTGTGAAAAGTTATGCCATATCATCCTACCTCAAGGGCTTCAGACGTTGGGACATGCATTTCGATATTGCAAATCTTTACAAACAATTAACATTCCTCCTGGTATTGAAGTGATTAAAGAGAGAACGTTTTCCGGCTGTGAGGCTTTAGCAAATGTAGTATTTTCAGAAGGTCTTCAAGAAATAGAAGAGACTGCATTTAGTAACTGCAAATCTTTGGTATCGGTTACTCTTCCATCTTCTTTAAAAGTAATCGGGGAAGAAGCATTCCAAGGTTGTGATCAATTGAATGAAATACATATACCTGATACTGTAGAAAGTATAGAAGCAAGAGCATTTAACGGTTGTAAATTAGTGAGCTTCCGTGTGCCACCTCTTGTGACTAAAGTGGATATAGATGATATTGTGGGGGACTAGGAAGATACATGCTTGATTTCTCTTGAACTATCTGAAAGTGTGACAGAGATTGTGGATCTTTTCGACGAAGAACAATACACAGGTCTAAGAAAATCTATACGTAATATTGTATTTCCACCTAAATGTACAGAGGTGGGTGTAAATATGTGGAGCGGATACAAAGATTTGGAGTTTGCCTTTCCGAATGGAGACAATGATACAATAACAGAAGCATTGAGTAACAGATTTGAAGGACTGTCATTCCACAAGACATGTTATTACCAATCATACCATGATAACAAAACTACTTTGCAAAACCTAAAACGAAAAATCAATCAGTTAAATGTATCGGGTAAACAACGAGACTGTTTGGGGATGACTTCACTTCACATATTAGCATGCTCAACCAACCCAACAATTGAAATGTATCGGTTATTGATTGATAAGTTCCCTGAAACACTAATAATGAAAGATAAGTGGGGAGATATTCCTTTACTATATGCAGTGTGGTGCAACGCTTCGACGGAAGTATTAGACTTGCTAGTGAAGAGTTACAAAACATTACACCCAGATTATGAAATTAATTGGAAAGACATGCTCTTAACATTGACAAAGGCTAATGTACCTCTGGCAAACATTCAGAGGCTTATTAATGCACAACAAAGTAGTTTCTCCAATCAAAAGTATGATATACAGGCCATTGTAATGAAACTGGCAATTTATGATACAAGCCAGGCAAGCTTACGCAAGCCGTTCACCTCTGTCGATATAGTACAATACTTGCTTCAAATTAGTATTAGCAAACGTTTAGATTCATTGGGTATTAGTAAATGGCGTAAAGACCTGGAGAATTGCATCAAGTCCCTTCCTGACAAAGCAAAGAACAGAGAAGACGATACCAAAGCAGTGTACGATAGACTTGTCGTATATGAATCAATCAAAGAAGGCACCTCGGTACTTGAACTAGCCTTGTGGAAGGCAAAGATTGATAATAGCAGTCGTAACAAGAGGGCAAAAGTTGATGGTGAGGTTAGCTATAGGGATCAATGCCGAGTCAATAGTGGGGCTGATATTGTTATTCGGAATGTGTTGCCTTATCTTGTATCGAAATAAGAAGATGCGATTCGAAACTATGGCAAATAGTTATAATCAAACTTTTTTAGTATAGATTGGCATCATCTAACAGTTATGTATTCCTCGTCTGCCTCGTCTTTGTCTTCTTCTACCCTGGTATCTTCCTCTATCTCGGTATCTTCCTCTATCAAATCACTGTCCTCGTCATAATCTAACAACAAACTATCAGTAACACCATTCTCATTTAATGTCCTCAAGAACATGTCCTTATCTAAATACGGATAATCACCTACCCACGAAACAGCAACCCCATCTACGTCGTCTAGTATACAAAAGTCGCTCATACCTGCCAACTTGCCAAACTTCTTGCTTGTGCTGAGCAACACTCCGACCGCATTCATACCTGGTTGTAAATCAAGATAATCTTCCGACATTCTAGAATGTACTTGCATACCTCTCCCCTCATCATCTAATAGACGAAGACGTAACTTCCAAGGCAGGCCGGTAACACTTTGCAACTCATCCGTTGCCATTGTATATCCACTAAACTCATCTAAGTCATACTCCTCTTCACTAGACGCTCGTACATCATCAACAACACATACATCTTCAATCTGTGCAACATAATATGCCCCATACAATCCCCGCTTATCCTCGGGCGGTAAGTCATAATATCCATTGTTATAATCTTCCTCATCCATCCAAACATCTACTAAATCTCGTCCACCAACCAACTCCCAATTACGATTGTATGCCTTGAACTCTGGACTTAATATCGGCCAGAATAAAAAGATAATACCCAATAATGTTGCAAAGAATTGACCAATAACAAATGATATAAAGTAGGCAAACATACTACCTAAAAAGGCAATACTAACTCCCTCGAAAAGAGAATTGAATCGCTGCTGTGGCGTACGGCCGAGATATGTTACGTACTGATCACCGCTGGGTGTTAATTTGGATGGCGTTGGTAATATATCTTGTAATTCATTAACTGGTATCGGTATTAATGACATTTGCAGTTGTGTATTAGCTTTATGGTGTGCTTTGTTGTTGATGTGTTTGTTTATAAAAGTTGATGTTGCAGATGATTGATAGGGTATCCTTGGAGGTGTTGATATTCTAGACTGCTGATGATTGGTAAATGCTAATGAATAATTTATTCCCCTATGTCTATATTTCATGTTTGTATCGTCATTATTATATCGATTTGCAAAGCAAGGGCAGCATGTATGATGTGATGATGTATCAAAAGATGAGCAACTTTTTGCAATCGACATTCTTCTCTTT
>Ga0075439_12223_pt1 | contig 14148 bp, 15 predicted proteins | sample MintriSingleCell_FD_74264 | JGI IMG/M metagenome (GOLD analysis project Ga0075439, IMG submission 74264) | Marine eukaryotic communities from Monterey Bay, USA to study complex ecological interactions - Minidiscus trioculatus JGI Plate_4_G5... | ecosystem: Environmental > Aquatic > Marine >... | reverse complement strand
GAAAGAGCAAATTGTAACATATGTTAGTACTAGTGGGTTACAAAAGCAATCAAATGAAGATACATAACGGCCAAATGAAGCATTCCAACTCAAATACTTCATAATGAACACACCAATTTAATCAATAAAACAATACTAACGCGGACTTTCCAGTGATGATCGTACCCCTCTATACATACATTACAATCAGGGCAGTGAACAGCACCTGGGGGTTGGTGACAGTTGCATAGATCACAATATCTCCATCCTCTTCCTGCACTTACATCTGTCGACGGTACTTCTTCATATCTAGAATCTGCTTTAACTACTCCGGGATCAGAACAACTCACAATAAATAGCGAAACTAATGCTGTAATATAAAATAGTAGACATATTGCAGCTGAACCCACTCCTATAGTGTGATATGCCTTAAGCCCGAAATAAAATGTTGCACCTGTCAATAAATCAACACAGCAGATAGGTCCAAACCAATGAGGACCCATAATACCAAATCCATACACATGAAAACATTTAGGTAACTGGATTTGAAAATAGATGTGAGAAAAGAACTTTTGTGCACATCTTATGCACACAAACTTTGCAATACACTTACTATCAAAATCATGTTGCCCACACGTGTGTTAGATACAGATCCATCTCTACCTGTTACTGCTGCTATGCACTGCCACGGTCCGCGCTGTACAGAACGAGGACAACAAGGGCATAGACCCTTTGACCGTTTTTTCCTTCTATCACTGCTTGTTGACTCTGTTTCTAGACTGTGATTGTTGTTACTATCTATTGCACCTGACGCCCGCCGTAATGGAAGAGGACCAAGTAGTCTATCTAAATCATGATCCGATATTCTCTCTTCTCCACCACATTCCATATCAACATCATCAAATATCTCATCACTATTGAAAGATTTGGGGCTCATTGATCTTACAGATTTGTGATCATTATCTTCTTCGACTCTCTCTGCAATCTCCACGGGCGTGGCTGCTGGGACCGCTGTACCTGCTGCAGTAGATGATTGCATCACGGATTTCCTTTCTTCTCTACCACGGCCTGATTGTTCACCACCACAGTCTTCACTGTTTCATTCAGTCTTCAGCGTTTTTTCACTTTCTGAGTTGTACTATGAATCGGGAGTCTCCCAACTCGTGACTCTACCTAAACTTTGAGCTAGAAGAAGGTAGGTGTATGTACAGGGTACACTACCTTATTCTACACTTACTTCACCATGGAGCAATGAATGGGTTTACATCTTGTCGGTCATTTATTCGCGGTATTCTCCGCCTTGTTCTGCCTGTTGCTATATCAATTAGGTTCTCTCGTGCTCTACTCCTCAATCTTCTAATTATACCATCATCTGAGTTTGACTCGTTTTCTTCCTCTGCTGGTTCAAATGATCTAATTTCTGTAGCTATATCTGTGTTCTGGCAAAGAGGACATGAATTCTGAGGGTAGGAAGGAAGACAGTTAGTTGAGATACTATGCATGATATGAGCATTAATCATATGCAACATACCTTTTTTAAGATCCACTCGCCGAGGCATTCCGCATGATATATGTGATTGCAACTCAGGTCGGATATACGTTCTCCTCCTTCAATATCTAACAAGCAAATTGTACACATCCGATCATCACAATTAGAGACCTGATCATCATGATTGATCTGATCCTCTTCTTTGTTTTCAACATTGTTACTGTCCTTACTTGAATAACGTTTAGTTTTTAATTTCCATCCCGAAATCCATCCTTCTTCTCTCCTCTTTCGCCGAGCGTCTGCATCATATACCTCTATTAATCTGTTGTTATCTTCGATCTCAGCTCGAAGAAGATGTTCTGTAATCCATATATTCATCCGCGGGAAGCACTTAGAAAGGACATATCTAACAGCATGATTACCAGCAGTAGATACGATCGGATATAGAAATAAAAGTAGTAATGCGAAGCAGAGATAATACCATATTTGTCGAGCAAAGTTGACTTTCCAATCCAGGGGTTGAACAAAGCAACTGACACTAAAAAGCCTCTCTCCTTTGTCTCCTTTTTTATATGGCTGGCTCCAAATATTGCAATAATCGGTTGGTAGTGGGCAGTAATACTCGTCTTCAGTTGGCAGCATATATCCACATGTGCATCTACGTCCTTGTATAGTATTATTGTTAGATGATTCAGTAATGTTGTTTGTATTTTGTGGTGTCGTATCAAAAGGATTAAGGTTAGTATTATTGGAAAGTTGACCAAATAACTGATCAAGCTCATCTTCCTTCGTTTGACGTTCTATATATCCACGGGGTATTATAATTGCATTGTTTTGTTGTATATTACCCTGCCTCAAATGACGAACAATACCCTTCTCATCGTTTGCATTATAATTTGTTTCAGTTTCAATGTTCACTATTGGGTTATCTTTAACACTGCAAATCCAGTTATATGCAACCACCCTAATAGGGTAATAGCATAGTAATATCAGCAACGCTATTCTCATGGTATTATGAGTTATGAGATGCGATGCTACATATGCACATAACTAACAGCATACCTACGTCATATATAGTCAGTAAGTATTGTCGATTCTCATGGTAGGATACCGGGTGATATCCTACACAATTAATTGCATGAGAAAGTCCCTTCTCTTCGTATATCATGTTTGTTATGCCCCTCCTTATGTTTTATATGCATAATTAGAGCTCATATAATGGTACACTACTTAGGAAATAAGTCAATTGAACATCTCTTCTCTTATCGTACTCAGAGATACAGATGCACAGATCTTTTCTTATGAAATTATACATCAACCACACCCAACATATCAACTTTACAGCTCTTCTGAATCCTTCAAGAATGCCTCCTGTTCAGCCGTCTTCATCGCCAATCTCAAAGCCTTCTTGAATGCCACCCGGAACTCTGTCGCTTGAATAGCATCAGCCTTCTTCATATCAACTCTGCCCATTCTCTTTACCTTATCCAAACGTCTCTTCTCGAGTGGGATCAATGCAATATCCTCTTCAATAGATGTTGGCAATTGTTCACGAATAGAGGCTGCCGATCCATGTATTGCCCTGGCATGTGACTCTCGTAGATTAATATGATGTGCCTTGATAAGTTGTTGCCATTCATCTAATGATCTTTGTCCATTACCCAGTATACTGACAAGCTGCTTAGTTGGATGTAAAGCTGCCAAACTTGGTGTGATAACAAGGACCTCATAAAAGTGATTGTTCGGTTCATTATTAGCATTCAAATATTCATCCGAATATCTGGAATGTGCATGCTTATCATTCTCTTTTATCAATTCTGCCAAGTTAACATCACTCCAACGCCATAACTGTGGATAATCTTCCACAAATCCATAGGTATTGAATACTTCCACTGTACTCTCTATACCTGATCTTGCATATGTATTGTAAATTGGTGTGTTTACTGGTATGTCATGACTTGCAATCACTTTTAATCCACCACTCTCGTCTCTTTGGAGCTTTGTATTGATCTTGCCATTGTGATGGTTCATTAGATCATACATTGGTACTAATCCAATATCGGCTGCACGTGTTAAGAACATTTTGAATGCTTTCATTTCAACATCCGACATTTCTTTTCCCTCGCCGATACAAGCTGATTGATACCATTCTAAATGACGATGTGTATCACCTGATGGAGGCAAACCTTGCAATTCTTGTATAGCTTTACCAGATCTATCCCACTGACTTGGTATATGACTATTATCACTATCATCATAATCAAAGTATAATTTCCATTTTGATTCTGCACCAGAGTTCATTTCTTTTACAATATTGGCAATAGTTTGACATTGAGTAGATTGAGCTGATACTACAAGTGATCCTGGTGTATGAATTAAGATTGTACCCTTTGGTATATCATCGGTAGATATCATCCCACGTATGTTTGTTCCTTGTTCATATCCCACAGCAATACGATCATCAACTGTGTTGATAGATACGATTGATTATTTGATATTGCAAAAGATATAAAAGATTTGAGCATATCATATAAACAACAGGTATAAGATGTACAACAGCGCATACTTACTAATACCCCCACCATCACGAAACCATTTCACTAGGTTGGGAAAACCATCTATGAGCGGATCACCTGATGGTGCATCAGCCTCATTTTTGTCTGTCTCGACATCATCTACTTTTGCTGGCTCTTCTTCTTCTTCTTTACTACCCCACGACCAACCAGAAGTGTGGTGAGGAAAGATAATGATACATATGACGGTAATGAGTTGAAATAGGCGCAGCATATTATGATAAGTAGTGTACCTAGAGTAGAGGCCGGCCGATCTAAGTTGTATATGAAATAAAATGAGAACGGAAGTTTCTTCCATCTTGAAGTTTCTTAGCCAGGAAATTCATAATCAATTCAATACCCTGACTTGTTAAAGAACGAGGTATTGGTGATTATATGTTGCTTTTGATAATAAAAGATAGACGGTTTCAATGTTTAAAGTTCTGCGGTGGAGAAAATTATACGTGCACAACCAGTTGAGAACCAAGATGAGAACAAAAACAATTGCAAATTGATCAGTTGCACTAACAATACACAATGGCAGATATATATCGATTAGAAGAGTATCCAGAACATCAAAAGACTGTTATCATATTAATGAAGACTGGAGGTCTTCTATCAATGATTGGTTGCGGCTTCATTATGAGAGATATTGTTATCAAATACAATAAAGGTGAAAGGATAAGATTGACACATAAGATTGTTGGTGAGATGAGCTTGGCGCTATTCTGGGCATCATTCTTTTCACCATTTATGAGTACCTGGATGGGTAAGTTTAAGAACAAATGTTTATGATATCATATGTTGGTACCGAGTTACAATCGTCTCACATCATATTATGTTAAAATACAGTTCCAGAAAACGTAGGCGATTGGGGTTGTGTGGGTACTACAGCAAGTTGTACAGCACAAGGTTTCTTGGATAGTTTCTTATACGGTGTGTCAATATCTTTGAATGCCGTACTTGCAGTAGCATATTGCATAATTGTCAAGTATGGTAGAAAGGATGAAGCTAGATCAAAGAGAAGTCTTTGGCTTATATTGGGAGTACCGCCCATCTTTTGCTTCCTCATGGCACTCAAACCTTTGTTTAATAATGCATACAACTATACTGATTTCCATGCTTGTGGATTGTCGGAGTATCCGCCCGGAGGGCTAGCACCTGACGATATATACCCAGTGCAGTGTGAAAGAGGCTGTAGTGCAAGAGAATTAAAGATTGCAAGGTTCTTCTTTGTTTGCTTGGCAAACCTCATCATCGTTGTGAGCGTTGTTATACTCATCCAATATGTTATATCTACAGAAAGAAGAATGAATGTAAACTCGACGGAGGCATCGAATGAATCATCTATTAAAGCAACGTGGCAAGGGATTTACTACATCGGCGCATTCATGTTCTCATGGTTCCCTTGGTATGTGTGGCAGTGGATTAGGTAAGTAGAACTTATTTGATCTCGAAATTTTGTGTGGATTGAGTTGAATTGTGCACATGATATGGATTTGTACTTTCACTAACCTATACTACCCCCTAACTCCCTCTCCTCTTGGATCTTCTTGTGACCATTGTGCGAAATTAACTTTTGATTCCTTTATTAGAATTACTCATGAAATGAAAACAATGGGTAGTTTTGACAATTTGGTACCATTACTCTATATTATCAGTATTACACATCCACTACAAGGTGTTGGGAATTGTGTGGTATACTTTCGACCGAGATATCTCAAATTCAGAATAAGAGAACCAGAGGAGTATAGATTAGCATCCGCAATGAGAGCGCTTGATATGAAAGTTCCATCAAATCTATCGAGACAGAGGCCGGTTTGTATAAAACTCAAAAGAAACAAAAGCGTTAATGATTGCAAAAGCAAAGTGGACTTGAATGCAACTCCAAAAGAAGTGGATAATTTGCCACAGATGAAGGGCATAAATAATGAAAGCATGACTGTCAACAATAGCAACGACAACACTGAATCAACAGTAAAGGGTACTCAGGCGTAACTGATCAGATTTGAACAGCACATATTCATAGAGAATAACATATCATTTTAATATTAGATAAATTGACTACTACTTGTGATACCCTGAACCCTTCCGTATCTCACTTGCTCTATATATCTGTTCCATTAACAAGACCCGTGCAAATTGATGTGTAAAAGTCATCATGCCTAGACTCAACATACTTCTTTTCTTGTCACCATTCCTAAGTTCTTGTGGTAGTCCTTCCGCACCACCAATCACAAAGGTTAATCTACTACCACCATTTTCTAACCAATTATACATGTTATCACTAAATGTTTCACTTGTACACATTTTACCCAGAGGATCTAACAGTACTACTGTATGTGATTTGTTTTCATCTCCTTCTACATTTTTGATAAGTTCTGCATCATTTTTATGATATTGTGTTGACACACTTAGGTTTGTTGATTTCAATCTAGTATCATATGTTGAATATGCAGATTCTAACCACTTCTCACCGCCATTCTTCCTGCCTACCATTCTTATTTTAACTTCAAGGCCCATTGATATCATTGTGGATCTTTGATGTTTTGATGGATCTGGATACCGATTATTTATTCGAAGATAGCTCATAGAAAATGCATTGCAATAGTAAGTGTAAAAGAATAACTGTATTATACAGAAGATCGATATAGAGAGATATTGCATCATGTTATTATCCATGCGGTGTATTTACTTGCTAGGTAGTATTCTGTCATGAGTGAATCTGGTGGGGTGTAGGATACCGGCCATCACTCTTCACTCACATCTTATGTTACTCTCTCCCCTCATCAATAAATGACTTTTAGTAGCTGAAACATTGCCGCTAGCTGCTGCTCGCATTGTGCAATGCATGCAATATAATAGTACCTTAAGATATATTGCAATGACATCTTTACCATCCGTCAGTTAATCAATATCAATAAGGATGAAGGCTTCAATATATTATATAACAATCATATTTCTTCTACTCACTGATGAGTTAGTTGTTGCCAAGACAATAACAGGTGATACCGAGAAGAAGAAGGAGCAAACTAAGAGACGATTACAGAATCAAAATGGAGCAGCTAATGATAATGCAGATATAGACACTAGGAAGACTATACAAGGTGCACGTGCCCGAACAGGAAGACGAGAGCAATATGAATCTGCAACTTTTACTGACGAAGATGTGATAACAGACCAACCTGCCGAGGAGGCTTTAACCAAACGAGCTCAAAAGAAGCTTGCTAATCAACTAGCACGGGAAGAACACAGTAATAACGCAAGACAAACTGAACGACGGAAGAGAGATAATGCTGAGGATATTGCAGCAGATGATGCACCAGATTTGACAACTAGTTCAATGCAAATGAATCAACGAACACAAAAGCTACAGAGCAGTACAGAAGCTTCTGATTTAGAGTTTATTACACCAACTGCTTCCACTGCAAATCAAGACGATAATGATGAAATGGTACATTATTCAAGTAGTAATGTATTAGCAGTGAAAGGTCCACGTACTAATCAGAATGAGAAGAAGACAATGCGGAATAAACAAGTATCTACTCCAATACCTACATATTTTCCAACCTATTCAACATACCATCCAACTCTAGAAATGCAGGAAGGCGGTGGAGGAGACACAGATCAAATTAGTCGTCAGAACGACAATCAAATGCCAACATATTATCCTACTTATAGTACATATATGCCAACGCCTGGAGATGAAAGCACTAATAATAATATGAATATAGATCAGTCTCAAGGTAGTAGTGGAAACAGCAATAGTGGAGGTGGATCAAGTAATAATGACTCTCAGCAAACCTATCAACCAACAGGTATGCATTGTTGTTATATGTGCATATGATATGTTTCTTCTTTTCACTTTCACGAACTAACATATGAACTATTCTTCTCCTCAAGACTTTCCAACAACATTCATACCAACATCAAGTCCAACCTTCATTGGTGCATGGGGTACAGCATATCAGGGTCCACTACCAAAGTATGTCTATGTTCCCGGTAAGGGTGGGAAGTGGGTAAATGACGGGTGGGGCAATCCTAAATGGGAGGAAGATAAAGGATATTTAGTGCCTTATATCAATCCTCCGACTGATCCACCTACTACCTTTATGCCTACTACGTTTCCACCGACTATTGATCCGGATGCAACTCCGAGTCCAAATACTAAGCCGACATATATAGTAAGTAGTAGTGGAGTCTGCTTTGTTCATACCATGGAATTCAATACTTAACACACTCTTTGTTCTCTCTTAGCCAACTTACTTCCCCACAACATACACGCCGACATTTAGTCCAGTTTGGGAAGGTGATGGGTGGGGTAAGACTGAAGATACTTGGACGGGCACTGTAACTTCTCCATGGACTGCACCCAAAGTATCACCTTGGACTTCACCTTGGAGTATTACACCAAAGGCAAATACTGGATGGAATAATCAATGGGGAACAACACCTCAATGGAGTAGTACTCCAAAATTGAATGTTAAACCTCCAACTTGGAAGGCACCTGCTCAATGGAATACACAGCCAAAGTGGCAAGCACCAAAAACATTAGGATGGCAAGTTCCTAAACCAACATGGCAAAGCTCCGGGAAGGCAAATTATAGTACAAAGAACTGGTGGGGAAGTAGTTCGTGGTATCGTCATCCTTCAACAAGTAGATGGAGTGGATGGTCATCTCCAGCAACGAGTCATCATGGAGGCAAGAGTCGGAAATTAGCACAACGATTATCTGTAGAAGAAAGTGGCAAGAGAAGACGTAAGAAGAAGAATAGGAGACGAAGAAAGAGAGTATAGAAGTATGAGTTGAATGGGATGTTGTGCTTTCATAGGCAAGAATTATATGTTACCTGTAAACTTAAATGAGTGATTACAATAGCAACAGTCTTTACATGTCTGTTTATAAATTTACTCTTCTTTGCCCACGATTTACATTTGTACCATAGCTTCTACCTAGCGATATCGTTTGGACGGAAAAGATAAATAACAACCACATTTACATTGTACATAGCCAGGAAACGTTCTGAACAAACTGGAAGATAGCCGAAAGCCTCCTTTTATCAATAAAGGTCTCAAAGTCCACTGGGATATCAGCAGCTGTCGCAAGCCATTTCATCATAAAAGGTAATATCTTCAAATCCCATTTGAAGAAAGGGAACATGTTGATATCTTTATGAAAAAGTAGGATCTTCCTAATTGCTACATGTTTCTTGTTTGTGCCTTTATTCATATCGAGGACTTTCTTCAGCAAATCATTCCCAGCAGGTGGACCGCCATAGCCAAGCGAAGATAGCGTATGATTGGAAAGATATGTTGACTCGACACTTGACCGGTCACAAAGAAGAGTCGAGAAGGCCTCCCATCCTGCAGCGGTGACGCTTCCACCGAGGCTTAAATATTTCATAGTGCTATTGTTGGATAATGCATCAGCAAAAGTAACTGCAACTTCGTCATCAAAGTTATCACGACCGACTCGGAGCTCTTCAAGCTTACATGGAGTAGGACTGTTCAGCAGAGTCGATACTAACTTCCAACCCTCGGGTGAGATGCCGTCGTTAAAAATAAGGTTCAAACTGAGCAAAGAGGGATTACACTTCAAAGTATCAACCAATATATCTATTCCTCCATCAGTAATACTATTGCCGCTAAGGTCGAGATCAACCAAACCTTTGCAATTTGACATTACCTCAAATCCTCTGAGCGATGTCAACATGGTGTATGATAAATCCAACACTTGTAAGTGTTTCATGCAACTTAAGGCAGGCATAAGAATTAGAAGGCCTTCATCGTCGATATTGTTGCCACAAAGCTCAAGAGTTTCCATCTTGCTACAGTTTGTCAGAGCAGTGGCAAGAGAACGTATTCCTTGGATTCCAATAGTATTTCCGGCTAAAACAAGCGTCTTTAACTCAAGTTTGTTTGCAATAGCAAGAGATAATGCAGTGCAGCTATCACTATCAATGTCATTTCCAAATAGAATAAATTGTTGTAGCCCCTTGAATGATGCCTTGCTTAGAATCCGTGCCGCCATCTCAACACATCTATTAATCGTTCCACCATTCTCATCATACAATTCACTCAACTCAAGACATTCTAGTTTTGCGTGTAGACTGATTGCCTCAACAATATCTGTAAATGGATCAACAGCCAACTTACTAAAACTAAAACTAAAGTGCGTCAAAGATTTAGTTTCCCTGTATCTTAATGCCGATGACAGAAGACGTGCACTACCTCGACCTATAACACAACATTCGAATGTCAAATCTGTGAGATTGTGATTAATCTTGATGAATGAACACAAGTTCTTAATGATACTATTCCAAGGACGCAGATCAAAACGATCAAGGTGAAAAGACTTTATGGAACGGTTATGTTGGAGTCCTTCATAGAATGGTGTACATAGCAACTTAGTTCTCTTGCGGTGTCTCATAAAGAGGGCGATTGTATCTACTTGCTTGTTTTTGCCAATCATATGTCCTAGTAGAGCCCATTCTTCACGGCTATCAGGATAATAAGTCTGTTGTCCGCCCTTGATCAGCCTCAACTTGGTCAGACTTGGATCATCGTTGTTGAGCCGATGAAATAACTTCTTTCCCTCTTTATTAGATGTAATATCCTTGATCTTGATTGGGAAACTCATCTGGCTGGTAGTAAGTATGTGTGCTAATTATCCTAAGATGTAACCAAGTAATTGTCAGTATATGAATATGCGTTGTGACCCTTGCTTTCCTTTGTGTGGTATGTCAAAATGAGCCTTGATTTCCGCGCTGATTTTTGTATGCGACTAGCTTCTCCCTAGCGACTAACTTCTCCCACGAGGAATCTTGTACAATTGATATCTTGTGCTCATCGGCTACATAAACTTTGGCAGCGGCAGAAGGCTTGCCAGCCTAACGTTCATAGGTTTCTAGTTTATGGTTATTTAGTATCCCCTAATAATTTACGATACCCAATACAACATTACCTGAGGATAATTCCCCACATATCATCAATAGTCGATAACCGAATTGAGATAGCAACACGTCCCCCATACGAATTGATTACTTATTCCTCGTCATCATCGTCTTCTTCATCATCATCATCGTCATCGCCACCCTTTTTTGATGTTGCGTCCATACTAAGTACAACAAAAGAAAAACAAACCACAAGATATGAGCATAAGATGTGCACAAAATACAATACACCTCATAAGCACCCAAACGACCAATGCAAATGCACTCCACACCAAACATAAATATATAAACTTACTCGGAAATCTTTCCATACATCTTCATCTCACTCTTATCAATACTAGCCCTTTGAATACCCTGATATAAAACACCCGCCATTGTCGGTACGACACAAATTCCCACAATACCCGTAGCTGCCAATATATAGTAAGATATACTAGCACTAACTTTTAATTTCGATTGTAATATATCCGATGCTTTAATTAGTACTGCGGTGATACCATCGTTTTTGCCGGTGGCGGTTGTGCCTACTGATTTAGAGGATGAAGATGATAGTAGTGAGGAGACTGATTTAGAGGTGCCTAATGCAGTGGAGGCAGTTTCAGCTAGTAATGTCGGATAGGCACCGGCAACTGCATCTTTATTCGTTAAACTATCGGCATATGCCTCACGATATGCAGATTCAACTGGATCATATACATCATCTGCAAATAATTTAGATTGAACATATTTATCAATTAATTCATCTGCACTTTTAGTTTTGAAGATGTTTAATCTTTGTTTTAGTGACTTTGTTGTTGTAGATAGTGTAGCAGCAGCGGAAGAAGAAGCATGAGCAGGCGGGGTAGACATAACATGTGTTGATGATAAGAAGAATGCAAGTGATGCTAGTAGGATTGTAAAGGAATGACGTATTTTTTGAAGTACATGTCTTGATTTTGTAGATGCTACTTGAAATAGCGAGCTCACTCTCTGTCGTTTAGATGAATCATCTCTTGCAATACTACATCTGCTTAATGCTGACATACTAATGGAGGAGGTACTTTGTCTAGTAGTATAATGTAAGTTGTTAATATTGACAACATTAAAAGTTGATGTTGTTTGCTTTGTTGTTAAAGATGGAGAAGATACCAACGCCGATCGTCGAGATAATTGAAATGCACATACATGGCTATTGTTAGATGATATTGCCAATATGGCAATGGCGGATAGGGCCGTCGATACTACAGAATTCACCATCTTATTATCCTTCTTGAGTTGCATATGCATGCAGTAAATAAACTGAAATGCTACGATATGTTCCACACGTAACATATTTTTAGGTATGATGGTCCAGGGGCGTATAATAGTGCCCTGTAAACTCAAAGCAGCTTTCCACATAGGAATTAGTATAACAGAGACTAGGTTGAAATCATACCAAGAAGGTATGATTTTGAATCAATCTTATAGGATCGGCAAATATCCTACCTGTAGTGGGCGCCCGTTCATATTTTTGTGCTGGTTGCCGTTCATTTAAAAGTGATAACGGGGCTCCCCGATGAGTAATCCTAGCTCGGATTAGCCGAAATCATACCAAAAAAGGTATGATCACGTACAAATTAACCACGGGGAGGTATGATTTCAAAAATGGCTATAAGGATTGATAGACGGCGAATAGCGGCACATATACATATCACCCCCTAAACATCATGAGCACTACCCCTGATCCACGTGAACCAAATAATCCACCAACAACAATCAATCCAGACCTAGCCGCCGAGCGATCCAACACACCATTTAATCCAACTAACATTACAAATTTTATTGATGGCAATGATCCAAACATTACAGCAAGACGACGTCAATTAGAATCATGGATTATACGTGATCCAACTGGTATTTTCTCGAATGAATATAATAATTATTTACATCGTACTGAACGTCATAAACGTGCGCTTGCTAAGTTTACTAGATTGGTTGTAAGTGTATTATAATGATATGTTCTTAATTTGATGTATGCTTTCTCTTTTTCATACTGTTCTAATCTTTAATCTTATAAATCATCTTACATATCATCTACACATCTCTCTTTAGGAGCTATGCCGATCAGCAGGAATAGGTTCCAACACCAAAAAAGATCCAAATTCAGCAATACAACATTTACAAGGCGAGATTATTGCAACACCAGAGTTTCAAACATTAGTATCAACAATATCAGATGATCCATTCCCAACATCCTTACATTGGGTAATGTTCGTACCGAATATATTAACATTATGTGATACCGAGCAACAGGCGAAATGGTTACCATTATGTAGAGATTGGAAGATGATTGGTTGTTATGCACAGACTGAACTAGGACATGGTAGTAATATTCGTGCATTGGAAACTACAGCTACTTTTCTAAAAGAGAGTGATGGAGGCGATGTGGGTGGTAGTTGGATAATCAATTCACCCACCTTGACTTCCACAAAGTTTTGGCCGGGCACACTTGGTAAAACTGCCAATCATTGCATGTTAATTGCACAATTAATCGATGGTACTGGTAAATCACGGGGTATACATAACTTCCTCGTACCACTTCGTAGTATGGAAGATCATACATTACTACCGGGTGTAGAAACGGGTGATATTGGACCAAAGATTGGGTATAATAATATGGATAATGGGTATGCCACGTTTGATCATGTGAAGATACCACGACGTAATATGGCAATGAGATTTGCAATGGTTGATGAAGATGGGAATTATCAAAAGGTATCAGGTGGTAGTAGTTCGGATGCTGCTAGTAAGGTTGCCTATATTACCATGATGCAAGTTCGTGCATATATTATCCATTCCTCAAACGAGGCGCTGGCTATGGCATGTACTATTGCTATTCGATATTCTACCATCCGTCGACAGGGATATAATGCCGATGATGCCGACGCCAAGCGTAAGAATAATGCACCGAATGAATTCCAAGTATTGGACTATCGTCAACAACAGTACCGTTTACTACCATTACTGGCGGCATCATATGCAATTTTCTTCACGGGAAAGCATGTCTTGGCAAGGTTAAAGGATATTGAACATCAATTAGTTTCGGGTGTTAGTAGTATTACCAAAACTGTTGTGGGTGACATTCATGCCACCACATCGGCTTTGAAATCATATGCTACAACCTTTACAGCTGATGGTATTGAAGATTGTCGCAAGG
>Ga0075439_15225_pt1 | contig 14184 bp, 8 predicted proteins | sample MintriSingleCell_FD_74264 | JGI IMG/M metagenome (GOLD analysis project Ga0075439, IMG submission 74264) | Marine eukaryotic communities from Monterey Bay, USA to study complex ecological interactions - Minidiscus trioculatus JGI Plate_4_G5... | ecosystem: Environmental > Aquatic > Marine >... | reverse complement strand
TGCGTCTAAGTTTACTAATAGTAGCTGGTACTTCGCCTGAGTTTAGCAGCGGATTCGTCACACCGCCATCTTTGCTTTTAGTAGTAGTTGATAAATTGCCATTATTTAGTGGAGGTGGAGTCAGACCAATATTATTACTTCCGTGTCTATTATTAACAACCATGGATGATGATGTATGTTTATTGTCTATAGTTTTTGTGGAAGTGTTGGTGGTGCATGATGCAGCCTTCATTTTCAAGTCATCTGTATCAATATCATTATCATCATCACTATCCATCGTACCAAAGCTCAATTCATCAATCTGCTGCGTCATGGCAATTGGCATTTTCTGTTTATTATTAATCCGTGATTGTTTTTGTTTACCAGTGGCAGTTGTACCCTTTCTGCCACTTTCTATACCAGTACTTCTTGAGAGGTCAACTGTATTATCATTATCATTATTATGTAACAAATGACGTAAATCGACCAAGTTTGATGATTCATCTTCCCATATTATTTCAACAGATGAATCATCTGAGTCACTATTATTGTTATCACTACCATCGTTATTGATATTGGTATCATTCTTCTTTGATGATACGTTATTGTCGTTGGTTGAGGTTGGCATGATTGTTGTATTGTTTATACTAAACTAATTGAAAGCACTAAAAAATTATGACCAATTTAATTCGTCCAGCGTCTAGCTTATGCTGAACAGATCAATAGAGTATATCAAGTATTCTTTCATCTCTTTATGTAAAGTAGATAAGATAAGTAACTGTTGTGCTATGAAAAACGTGAGCGCGGGGCGCAATCCGCCCCCTTTTGCAAATTTACCCAAGCTGGAGAACTACTTATTGTTGAGGAGAGAGCAGAATATTCAATGTATATATATTTAGAAGATTGTATTTTATTTGTCGTCTAGTCAATTCTACATGAACTCCAATATTTAACAGCAGAAGGTAGTTCATCTTTAAGCTTTCTTTGTTGATGTGGTGCCAAATATCTAAAGGATTATGCCACCTAAGTACTACCTACTGCATTCATATACTATGAGGGCGCGATTAATATGAGTAGTATGCACAACGTAATGAAACCATTGATTTTCACGTTTTACGTGCTTTCTTGTGATTAATGTGATTGATTGGTATGGACTGAAAACCCTCTTATTGGGTAGTGATTTCTCGTATTTGGTGATAATATACAACTTTTCAGTCCAAATACATCAGTTACGAGAAAGCACGTAAAAAGGCTCTACATTACGTTGTGACCTCAGTCTACGTACCTACCTCTTCTCTACTAAACCCAGCCAAACAATTGTGTGGCGATAGCGTGATATAAAGCTGATATTGTAGGGCGGAGGTATACCTATTCTACATCTAGTAGGTGTGCTATATATTATATTTTCATAGGGTAGCTTGCTGATAGGCGATATACATACCATACATTAAACTAAAAAGGTGCACCGAATACTCAACTTATTTGCAACGACTACATTCACATACGATACACCCGGTGAAACAACTACAAACAACAAACACAAACAAGGATGACAAGTCCATCATTAATATTTGGATCAATCTTACTAGCATTCTCACCATCTTTTTCATTATTACTATTATTAATATTCCAAAAACCACAATTGGTTATATTAGCAGTATGTTCAGCATTTGCTTATCTAATTTCGGCATTATTATCTTCGGTATTTTGGTTGATTATATCTAGTATTGATAATGCCATAAATAATAGTGATAGTATGTCAAGTATTGGAACGTTGTTAGGAATAGCAATACCAAGTGTATTATGTCAAATGATAATCCGTTGTGTATTTATTAGTGGTTATTTTAAAGTTGAGAATGTTATTCGAAAGAGTGTTACCAAGCATGAAGAGGAGACTCTTGCTGCTGCTACAAGTAATGGTGCTAGTTCTAATAGCAGTACAACGAACGAATCGTCTGTTAGAAATGGCAGTGTGAATGGCAACACTGCAAACAACAGTGGAGATGATGCACATGCCGAAACAAACGCATTACAATTGCAACTTAATGATTTATCATGTTCATTAGCATCCGGTTGTGGATATGCATTACTCCACTCGCTATTTCTATACGGAACATTATTAGCATCCGAATCAGGTGAGGCCAATAGTTACAACGATGGTGTATATGCCGGTGGAGGTGGTAGTACCGGACACGGAGGTACGTTATATCAAGATTCATGTTCAGGTATACCCAGTTTAATCAACGGGGCAATAATTGCCTGTTTATTTTCGATTTTAGATGTAATGTGGATGATGCTATGTTTCTTTGGTATGAGAAGACGTAGTATGATGAGTTCATCATCATTGAGTAATAATAATAACATGAGTGCTAGAGCGGAAGGTTCAATATTCCAAGCATTGATTAGTGGATTGACATGTCAAGGGTTTAATGATACGTCAAGTGGTGGATCGGCTGCTATATTATTTGTTGGTATTACACACTTATTAGCATCATTAGTCTTGGCACCAAATGGATCAGAAAATGGGTGTAAGATATCATTACCATGTTTGGGTGGTGTGGTTGTATATGTGGGTATATTGTTTAGAAGAGTTACAAAGAAAGGGAACTTTTTACCCGAAGATCAAAGGAGGAGGATTCAGGGTATGCAATTGGGCTTAAGAAATGTTGATCAAAGTCATCATGTTGAGTAGTTAGTAGAATGTATAGGTGGTAGTAAACAGTAACTCTAGTTTAGATTCTTCAGTGTTTGATTTGTACTCATGAGTACTTCTACTGGATCTATCCCTGGTATTGGTATTCGGGTAGTAAACCCATATAATCCCTGTCTTAAACTTCACTGTCATCACTATAATAGTTCATTAGGAAGAGAGGAAGATTGGCTTGGGCTTGATTGCCACCAACGCCACCCAGGAAGAGAGGAAGATGTGATTGATGGGAATGCTCAGACTCGATGTACTCATCTACTGAATCATAATCACTTTCATCATCATCACTACTCTCGTCACTATAATCACTACTGTCACTATCATCATCACTATCATCTTCACTTTCACTGCTTATATATTCAATGTCACCCAAGATACTGTGCTCACTTTCAGAATCGATACCGTTCTCATTCTTGGAGAAAAGGTACTGCATGATAGCATCCTTCACAGGCCCAGGCACATCGATTCGATGTGCATCCCGGTCAGTGGGGCTGACTATCACACCTGCTTGATCCATCTTTGCTTTCCACATAGCCAATTCAAATAGTATTGTTCCCTCCATCATTTCGTAGTAAGATAACAAACAATCCACCTCCATCAAATCTATTCTCAATAAATCCCACATATTCTCGACATCGACTGCTTCTATTACTGCAGCTGGTAGAAAGATATCAGAACCCCTCCTTTCAACTAAACAGAGAATCTTATCAATCTTGCTTTCAACTGCACCAGAGTTTTTATCATTGATCTCCAATTCCGTTTGTTCAGATGCAGATAATTTATGTATAATTTGAGTCCACCAATTCTTCCTCTTCTTCTTTCTTATTTGACTAGCATCCGGTATCTTCTTCACTTTTGTTCGACTTTGATGACTAGCATGTACTAGAGCTTTCAAGCGAGTTGAAAAGGGCTGAAGACTTATCGTCGCCAACGATGAACAACCATCAAACACACTACCAAACATGCTTGCATTCGAATAACCATAAAAAGAATCGAGTGTCTCTCTATTGAGCTCTACCTCTTTCATTTCGCTACAGTCTCGAAATGCTCTCTTACCAATATCAGTCACCGTTGAGGGTATTGAGACTTGTTCTAATGAAACACATTGGTCAAATGCACTGTTCCCGATCTTCTTTAGACCCACATTGAATACCACTTGCTTTAACCTACTACATTCCGTAAATGACAAATCACCAATTTCAGTAAGTGTAGAAGGTAGCTTAATAAAGCTCAAAGACGAGCAGCCATAAAATGTATTGTTCTCAATCTTTTGTAAACCCTCGTTCAGTACCAAATCCCTCAAACTAGTACATCTCTTGAAGGAGCATCCAAGCTCAACAAGAGAAGAAGGGAGTCTAATGCTTTCCACTGGACATGAGTGGAATGCATTAGACCTTATTGTTTTGAGACCTTTGTTAAATGAAATCCTCCTCAAACCGGTATAACTAAATGCACATATACCGATCTCAATGAGTGTGGAAGGTAGATCGATATGTTGTAATGAATTGCAATGGCTGAAAGTGTACTGCTCAATCGTTTTGACACCCTCATGCAATACGAACTCTTCCATTTGGGCACAATTATAAAATGCATACCGACCAATCTCATCAAGTGAGGAAGGAACATTGATGCGTTGTAATGAATTGCAGTCATTAAAAGCATTCTGTCCTATCTTTCTGATACCCTCATTCAATACCACATCTTTCAATTGAGAGCAATTTGCAAATGCAGCAGAGGGAATCTCAATGAGGAAGGTATTTGATAAATCAATACTCAGTAATGATATACATCCCTTAAATGCCCGCTCCCCTATTTTCAACTTCTGAAGACGGCCCTTGTTGGCTAATACGACCTTTCTCAGGTTTTCACATTGCATAAATGCACATGTATCAATTTCAGTGACAGTAGCTGGTAGAATTATACTCTCTAACGAGTTGCAACTCTGAAATGTACCTTCTCCAATCATAAGCAGTCCTTCATTCAATACTACCTCTTTCAACTTTTTGCAATTATGGAAAGCCCTTTCTTCAATCTCAGTAATAGTAGATGGTATTTTGATAGTAACCAATGATACACAGTGTGCAAATGCATCCTGTACTATCATCTCAAGACCCTCATTTAATACTACCTCCCTCAAACCATAGCAATCATGAAATGCTCTTTCTCCAACCTTAGTAACAGTAGATGGTAAGTTGATAGTATCCAATGATAAACAACTTGCGAATGCTTGCTTTCTAATCTTCGCCAGTCCGTTATTCAATACTACTCTCCTCAGCTGAGTACAACCGATGAAAGCACCAGGACTAATATCAGTTACAGTCGAAGGTAATACAATACTTTCTAAAGATTTGCACCTCTGAAATGCAGCTCTACCAATTATCTTGAGACCTTTATTAAATACCACTTCCTTCAATTGTTTACAATCCTTGAAAGCTTTATCTTCAATCTCAACAACATTCGAATGACAGTGAACATGTGTCACATCCTTGGGAATAGTACACTCATTTCCCGTATACTCAAACACCACAATATGCACGTTCTTTACTTTTGATCTTTTGATGATCCGTTTGATGATGTTTGTCATTTTTACCGAGTAGATAAAGTCTAATACATAGAGCGTCGTTGACCACAAGAGTTCGGTAATCTCACCGGTCTATTAATATATTAATGGCCTTTATGCTCCGTCAGTGGGGTGATACCTTGTTGTTGTTGGGGTATTGGTAAGTAGGTGCACTATACTTACTCTAAAAAAAATAAGTGTGCACAAGATGTGCACTAACTATTAATTTTCTTATACGCCCTGCAGCCGATTAAAGAAGCTCCGCCGCGGTAATTATTAGAGTGTAAATAACCGTCTTACAAAGATAAACAAAGCTATAATTCTTCAGAAGCAGCTAGTGCCGGCTATGAGATTCGAAATGTAAGAGAAGCAATATTGTATAATATGTGCACAAGATGTGTGTCAGAAAAATTATAAATTTACTATACAGTACCAAGCTGAACACTACACCACCGCACCTATTAACACCGTATATGTATACTTCTTACAAGCTTCTTAAAATGTACAATGGCGTTTGTTGATTTCTATCCTTGACGGTATATAGCAGCATGCAATCTCTTATATAACCTGGCAGCAGTACAATCAAATCAAATTGCTTGTGAGGAGAGTTTAGCGACCAAACGGTAACCTATTTAGATCAGCCTAGCGGTGATATTATTGATATGTAGCAGGTGATGTATACACATAGGATTGCATTATATAGTCACCATTTTGAGTAGTATGAAGTAGATAGAAACTTCCTACTTTGAATTATGGCATATGTACTTCGATCCACATCATTCTGTTCTACCTAAATTATTCATAAATCAATCAAGATACTGCATGATAGCTTCCTTTACTGGCCCAGGCACTTCAATACGATGGACAATACGGTTACCATAATCTCCTGCTTGATCAATCCTAGCCTTCCATAATGCCAATTCAAATAGTGTCGAGGCCTCTTTCATTTCATGATAGGATATCAATCCCTTAATTGTAGTCAGCTTTTCTTCATCTAATTCTACTACAGTTGCCACCATTCCCCAATTTCTTTCCGTTTGACGATGTACAGCAGGGATACAAAGCTCTCCACCTCTCCATTCTACTGCAGGAATATTGTCTAACTTGGTCTCTATATCTCTTTGACCAGCCCGAATGATATTATCCAAGCGAGTCCAAAGGCTAGGGAACTTGAATCTCTCCAAAGATAAGCAGGCGTCAAACGCGTTATCGTCAATACTCTGAATCTCATTCAGTGCCACTTCTCTCAATCTAGTGCACTCGGCAAATGCTCTATTTTCAATTATTGTCACTGTTGATGGTATATTGACACTTTCCAAAGATTTGCATTGATTGAATACACCCACCCCTATCTTCCTGAGACCCTCATTCAGCACTACTTCCCTCAAATTACGGCAATTCTGAAATGCATGATTTCCCAACACAATCAGAGTTGATGGCAGTGTAACACTTTCTAATGACGTATTCCAAAAACCAAGTCTCCCAATCTTTTCAAGACCCTCATTAAACACTACCTCCTTCAACTGTCTACAGCCAGAAAACACCAAATCAGAAGAGAGGTGTGGAGTATTATCATCCATCACCACGATACTAGGATGAAACCGTACACTTATAACATCTTTTGGAACTGGTTCTTGCCCTGTATACTCAAAAACATCAACTTCATTAGCTTTACGCTTCTTCAGTACTTCGCCTATACTACTCATGTTTATGATGTATTATGGTTTAAAAGTTATTGATATATTATTAACTTCTTTCTCTTTTTTGACAGAGTAATATATATTCGAGCTTGTATTCTTATATTTATATCGAGTTGAATCTGCTTGAATATAAATTATGTGCACATCTTGTGTCATAAATTTATGCCGATATCAGGATATATTTTATTTGACTGGAGAGAATAAACCACCACCTATTAAATAATAATTTTATTATACTTCTTAAACGCTTCTTTAAATGCACAATGGTGAGGTTGATAATCTCCTTGATATTACGATACAATAGCAGAGGAGAGAGAAATGGAGGTTTCTTATTTTATTCCCATGAGCAAGTGACTACGGCATATGTTATTTAGGTGAATTGGAGTATAGCGTTGTTGCCTCGTTTATATTCAGATTAAGTTGCAACAATGGAAGAAGACGGTAGCGGTGGTAGTCTACCCCTCGGTGCACAGCAGCAAACATCAAATGATACCGAAGAGGAAGAACACTTCCATCAAGTCTGTAAAGCATATCAACAATACGCTACATTCCATCAAACTAAGCAACAGGGTATTACACGGCGTATATGTCAACTGATCAATGAATCTCGTCAAGAACAAGAAGAGATATCAAACAATACATCACCAACAAATAACGAAGATATTCAACAACAACCAACAATTGAATCCATATTACCACCAACATTACATCCACAATCATCCACAAACGCTCAATATATAAAACAATACAATGAATCAACAATACGGAATCAATATTACTTAGATTGTATATTAAAATATAGTAATGTTGATACCTCACAGGATGTACTACGTCAGCGTAAGCAAGCATCTACTGCAATAGATTGGACTACTGAAGATCAAATATCAAAGATTGATTCAGTATTAAAAAGTGTTGTTCGTGATTGGAGTTTAGATGGTAAAGAAGAGAGAAGTGTTGTTTATGATCGTATCTTGGGTGCCTTGGAAAGATACATGCCGCTGAATGCAAAAGGTGACAAGAAGATGAGTTGTTGCAATGATGACAAGTGTATATCAAACATCATGACCGATGAATCATCCAATATTTCAGTACCAAGAATAGCAGTGCCAGGATCTGGATTGGGCCGTCTAGCATGGGAAATCTATTCTCGAGGATATTCAGTACAAGGATCAGACTTTTCATTGCACATGTTACTTGCAAGTGATTTCATGTTGAATGGTTGTGGTATTCCTTCTCCTCCAGAAGGCTCGGTCGAAGAAGAAGGGAGACAATCATTTAAACAGTTTGGTATATGTCCTTGGATTGGCGAGACTAAGAATGTCATGTCATTTGAAGAACGACTGAGGACGGTTGTTGTTCCTGATGTTGATCCTACTTCGCTACTCGTTACAGAAGAAGAAGATGGAAGAGAATTAGAGTTTACAATGCTAGCAGGGGAGTTTCTACATTTATATTCTCACTTTCTACCTGAGAATCAAAGCAAAGCCAATGATGAACAACATCCCAAAGCACAGCAGAAGTTTCATGCAATAGCCTGTTCCTTCTTCTTGGACACGGCACCATCATTACCTCATTACTTGCTTACTATATATCATATGTTAGAAGCAGGCGGCTTGTTAATCAACTTTGGCCCGCTAATGTATCATTGGAGTGGTCATGGTAGTTTGCTTCCAGGTGATACCGATGTCTCCCAACCCAATGGCGGTGGTAGTAGTGCATATCAAAGAAGAAACAAACATTTAGACGATCGATATCTAACCAGTATAGATTATACATGGGAGGAAGTTCGATACATGATATTACAATGTGGATTTGAGATAGTAGAAGAAGAGACGTATATACCTGCAAAGTATACATCAGATAATAAGAGTATGATGAAAGTAATGTATGATTGTGTCTTTATGGTGGCTAGGAAGAAAAGTACAGCCAGTGCAGAATAAGTCAGTGTCATAAATACTTCAAATACATAATTTTATTAATACATTCAGGATTAGCTCCTCATGCTGTGAGACCAATCATTTATGCCTTATATAATTTCATTCTAATTCGGTCCCATTTGCAATACCCATTTGAAAAAACATTAAGTAACTTGTCAAACTTCTTCGGTGTCATTCATGTTTTCCTAATGGGTGCAGCCTTCTTCTTAGGAGCGGCCTTCTTCTTGGGTGCTGCCTTCTTGCCTGCCTTCTTCTTGTATTCAGCACTGAGCTTGAAACTTCCCTTAAATCGAGTAATGTCACCGTCCGCAACAAGATTGTTTAAGGCTGCTTTGTACAAATCGTTCATATAATACTTATCCCTGGGAAAGTTGGCCTGTATATGCTTCTTGATTGCAATGGCCGAGGATCCAGTACGGTCATTTAGAACCAAGATGGCGTTGATAATTCCTCCCTTGTAATCAAAATCTAGCATATCTTGTGTCGGCATATCAGTATCATGTTCACCATCAATGTCAATAACTTCACTTCCCTTTTCTGACTCCGGAGCAGCTTTCTCGGGCGCTGCCTTATTGGTCCTAATTTGCAGTGTTTGTCTTTCCCTCCTTCTCTTTGTATACTCGGCACTAAGCTTGTAGCCATGTTTGAACTGGACAAGGTCACCATCGGCAACAGCATTCTTCAAAGCTGTCAAGAAAGTTTTGTTCACCCATTTCTTATCCTTGGGAAGATTGGCCTGCATATGCTTTTTGATTGCAAAGGACGAAGATCCACTACGGTCCTTTAGAGTAGATATGGCGTCGATAATTCCTTCTTTATAACTGCCCATTTTCTTTGTAGTATCATCGCCCGCCGGTCTAATCTCATCATCGACGTCTATACTAATAACTTCCCATCTCTTTTCTGATTCCGCAACATACTTTTCTGCAGCCTCTACTTCCTTCTGCGTATTCACAACTTGTGTTTCTGCAAGTTGTAAATTTCTCTTTGCAGATTGTATACTCTTTTGTAATGAATCTAATGTTGCTCTAGCCGATTGTGCCATCTGATTAGCAGATGATGCTTGTAATTTAGCTGCAGCTAGGCGGTGCTTGGCTGCCTCAATTTCACGGCTACCCTCTGATGCCATATTGATATTGTTTGGTATTTGATGGTATTATAAAAACTACAATACTAAATTATATATACCAAGATCTAACCATTACTAGCGCCATCAACTAACCTGACAATTTCGAATATATAACAACGTATACTACACTAACAACCGACAAATATATACAATATCTACACAATAATAACTCTTCTTCTCATGCTCTACTATTTTCGGGGGGCGAAGCGTAACGCAGAGTTGCGTGAGTCAATTTTGGAGGTTAAAATCGCTCCTCACGTAGCTCACTAAGTAAACTAATTTACAATTTTCAGCTGATATTAGCATGGTGGACATTGGCATTCTAGCGCTAAATAATGGCTTAGCGGCTATAGCGTCATCATTGGCACTTACCCAAACCCTTGGTGGAGGGTTTAGTGGATCGGGATCGTCACTTTTATCCTCGGAGTCGGCGTCAACGATTAGTCAAATGAGCCCAGATTCGAGTGCTCAAAATACAACTAATAATGCTAATGCTGATGGTATTGATACCCTTGGAAGGGTTGGAGGTGGAGATATCAACTGTGATATTACTGTTACTCGTCCTTCATCCGATATATGTGGACGCATTCTTACAGAACAACTACAACAGCAGCAACAGCAGATTGATGGGGCGGTAGAAATAAAAAAGAACTTCGAGATTGACCCACAAGCTATCCCCCTTATAAGTAAACTTGACATGGTAGTGAACACCGCTCATGATAAATTACGTATTAATAATTCGAATGGGGATAGTGCGGGAGGTATGGAATTAGCAAAGATGAGGCGTAAGAAGAGGAGAGCTATTATTAGTTTTATTCGAAGAGCAAACAATACCGACTTTCAAAGTAGTGCTTCTATTAAATCAAACTTTCCTAAACGTAAGGGTCAGGGTGGGGCTATTGTTCCGCCGAAACCCATGTTTAATCTTATCGATGATCCCGTTCTCAACGCTACCGCTTTGATGAGGTATTGGTATACGCTTACCAAGAAGGAACAGATTATTGTTAGGGATCAATTAAAAGAATTGTGGAAGTATGATGAGAAAGTTGCCAAGGACGCTGCCAGGGCTGCTAAGAAGAAGGAGAAGAGCAAGGTATCAGCAGTCAATAAGACTGCTAGGAACAAGAATAGGAAGCGTAAGAGCTCGGCGGTAGAACCTCCCTTGGTATGTAATGTGTGTACATGATATGTGTTAATTTATCAAATATCCCCCTCTCATCTAAACATATTTATTGTTTTGTTAGGAAATTACAAGTAAGGTTCACAACAACAAGGAGGCAGCTGAACAATCTGCTGCTCAGAACTACCTCAACCGCATGAAAAACACGTCTACAAAACGTTCCCGATACTCCTGTGCCACCAAACCGTCTCAACTCACCGATCAAGCTGCACGTGATTCTAAGATAATGCGGGAGAAGCAATTTGCTAGATCAGCAGCATCAACCACCCCAGCATCTCCTACAAACTTTGCCAATGCTGGATCTGAAAACTCCATGCTGCTAACAAGGCAGACAAACTTATCCAATCACCGCCGTCGCTCCTGTCCATCCAAGGGCATTAATTGTGTTGGATCTGAAAATGAATCTAGCACGAAGATTACTATGATGATGGGACGTGGAGGCATGCCAAGTGCTGAGAAGATGGTCAGCTTTTTACTTGAGACCGGTCAGTTTGACCATTTGATTGTTGATTATGCTAAGCGTATCGAAGCAAGAGCCAGCGAGGCGGAAGATACTGCACCCTCATCTCCTCCCAACGTAGCATTGGACTTCTATCCCGATGGGAAAGCGGTATTAGAGATGCACGAGAAGGATAATGAGAAGAGGAAGGCAGCTGAGCAGGTCCAAACTATCCAGGAAGTAGCAAACAACCCTGATAGTGGTGTAACAGTTGAGGAGTTCTCTAGTGTCGATGATGTATTGAATGTCTAGAGAGGCTACCTTGAAGTTACAATTTTGTGTGGTGGTATGTCTGTCCTATTATTTGGTGCCAATGAGACATACCTTCTCCGAGGAGTGGATCCTCGGAGAATGAATGATAGAGTATTACACTAGAGAAACTAATGCATACTATAGACAGACTTGTACATATAATATGCATATTATATACTCATACAATACTAGTATTTAAAATATATATTAAACACTAACTAACCCACAGTATGATATCTCTCCATATTACAAACTTCTGAGCTCAGTTGGTAGATTGGACTTTTATCCAACTCTGTCAATCGATTCTGTGTTGAATTATCAGGGTACTTCTCATTGAATTCCCTCTTTGCCTTCTTCTCGAGCTTTCCCTTTGCAGTGGCATCCTTCTCAAAGTACCTCGTACGTAGCTTGATGAGCTCTTTGATCATATTAGGCTTGTTACGTTGTTTTAGATCAACAAAGACTAGTTCATTTCCTCCTAGTGCCACATTCAACACCTTCTCTGTACTGTCCAGCTCCTCGGCAAGTATTCCCATCGTCAGTTTGTTTAGATCGTCCTTCTCAATAGATACCGCCCGGTCAATTGCCTTCTTTAACTCTAGCTTCCTATCAACTGATGTGGCTAGGATTCTTGTTAGTTTTACTTCTTTCTCTGATCTAGTAACACTGAAAGGGTTCTCGATATAATAATGTTCACAGTATTTTAGTGCTCGTTTAGTACCAATACTGAAGATACTGAGTACTTGCTCGTTCAAAGTCTCACCGCCAGGGAGATTATATGAGTTGGGTTCTGCATATATCGGCGAGGATTTAGTACCGCCTATGATGGGTTGTTTCTCAGGATGCCAGAGCTGCATCTCATCATGTATTAGTTGATACCCCTTGATAAGAGGAGAATTCTCCTTTAATACCTCAACTCCCTTTGATCGGCTTGGTCTCTTTGTACTGAATCCCTTCCGTAGCTCTTGTTTAATAGCCTCCTGAGTAGGACGTTTTGGGATTTGATCACATGCGGCTGACATTTTAAGCTGGTGATTAGGTTGGCAAACTTTACCACAAATGCCTCGGATATCTTTGACACTTAACTCCATACCCAAATCACTAGCAACGGGATTACTATTGGCATCTAGCCTAGTAAAGATCTCCGCCTCGTACAAGCTTCTCATTGCCGGAGATGCACAATGCATGAACTGTAGCAAATCATGTGCCAAACGGACATAGTCAGTAGCATGTGCTGTAGTCCATAATGTCAACCCGAATCGAACTGCAGTCAGGAAGGTCTTGACACAACCACGCTTGCCTAGCTTGTAGGACATGCGCATCATCTTAGAAATCTCCGCATACCGGAGGTGGATGAGTACCGCTTGTCTCAAAGGACAGTCTCGAGCTCTCTCCAACATGTATCGATGAACCTCCGAAGGAGACGGTTTTGTACTTGGGGTAGGTCCGCCTTTATGCAGCCACAACCAAACAAATGCCGAGCGGTAGTGGGCTAGTATGTAGTATGGTAACTCACTCTCTAGCTGCCTTGGATCGGAAGGATATAGTATCCAGTTGACCTTGTTCTGAGTATTCCTCCATGCTGAGAAGAAATGACTCAAGAAGTTACCGAACATCAACCCACAGCAGTTGTGAAGCTTCAGACAGGAGTGAAACGCTCCTGGGAATGCATAACTCTTCCCACAGAACCTTGATGATTCACCCCCTTTATTATGTGCTTTGCCAAGGAACCCACACTGACTATTTATGGCAATAAACCATTTATCAAAGTCCGTCTTAACTTTATCAGAATCATCTGGAAAGTATTCATCAGGAAAGCTGCCATCATCTTTGTTCAAGTAGAACTTTCTATTGTCTGCAGCAATGAAAGATGCAATTTGGGCTGCTGGCTGTCCATCACACATGAAGATACCACCCATATAAGCTGACGGTAATAGAGATAAGTCAATATCAGCCGGCGGTGGCACATCGTTGTGTTCCTTCTTGTACTTCTCGTACCACTTTTCCAATACATCCCGCCGTGTGTTGTTGGTATACTGCATAATTGCACATGTTGTTGCTTTCTTTGATAAATCTTTGTTGATGCAGTTGAGTGTAATGTTGTTGCCATAGAATGTATTTATGGGTGGACTTGTTGATTGACTACTACCCTCCTCCTCCTCGATACTAGTCTCTGGAAGATCCTGCTGAGGAGGGTAGTAGTCAATCAACAAGTCCACCCATAAATACATTCTATGGCAA
>Ga0075439_10010_pt2 | contig 14213 bp, 13 predicted proteins | sample MintriSingleCell_FD_74264 | JGI IMG/M metagenome (GOLD analysis project Ga0075439, IMG submission 74264) | Marine eukaryotic communities from Monterey Bay, USA to study complex ecological interactions - Minidiscus trioculatus JGI Plate_4_G5... | ecosystem: Environmental > Aquatic > Marine >... | reverse complement strand
GTCCTGTTGCAACCTTAGTTCCGCCTACGGTTTTGACATGTCCTCCGTTCGAGGTTTCAGCTCTTGCAGCTTGTGCGCGACGTCCTAATAATGCCATGATGTTAGTTGATTGTTGTAGATATGGTGGAGTTGATATGATATAGAATTTATGAGAGTATTCTGATACATGAGATTGATATCTTTGCAGTTGTCACAAGATTTTAGACGAGACAGAGAGGCAAGGTGCTTGAGTTATTGTAAAATGTTATAACTTGGGTCTACAGAGGTGTTACACCCTCAATTATACACACCCCTTCCCCTAAATTCTACACTTGTACAGAGTGGAATTAGTAGAATCTTTATTCTCCCTACTGGGTAAAATACTTGAACCGTTACTTTTATTCACTGAACCGTAGGGATAACGACAGAATTCTATCTTTTGGGCTCAACACACGTTCGATGATAGTACAGTACATAGTGCAGATTAGGATCTCATATTGAGAGACAACAAAGGTCTATACTACTCTATTCCATATCGTTAAGTTATTGGTTGGTTGGTAAAGTTGTGGATGATATGTGTTTTTCAGTCGCAAACTCTCATAATCACAAAAGCAAAACCTCTCTCCCCTTTCTCTCCTCTTTTGACCTCCGATTGCAATAGTAATATCAGACACTACCGACATATCATACCTATTCTTTGGTTATAATTAGAAACACAGCATCATGGGCTTCAAAGATCGTCAAGCAGCACGTCAAGGTATCCGGCATGACAATCGTCAAGAACAAGTTAATGACATGACAGCAGATCAAAGAGCCAAACTTGATCAAAAGAAGGCCGAGAATCAAGACAAGATTGATGAAACTCGAGCAAAGGCACAGGGTCGTAAAGACAATGCTCGTGCCGAGGCGGATCGTTTCAAGGTATGTAAGCAACTACAATGTGTATCTTCTCATGTGATTTGTGGTACTTCTTCTTGTCTGTTCGGAGCTCTAGATCTAGTGTTGCTTGTGATATGATACTCTATTGTGATACCAGAAAAGTGATCTCTTGACTGTTGTGATCTTACTATTCTAATACTAACAAACTGAACTCTCTGTGTAATATACACCTTAGGCCGAGAACCAAGACAAAATCGACAGTAAGAAGGCTGAACTTGATAATAAGAAAGCGCAAAACCAGCACAAGATCGACAGTAAGAAGGCTGAACTTGAAGGAAAGGTGGGTGGTTCACAAGAAGATCGTATGGATGCACGTATGCATGCACGTAGGGCCAGGGTAACTGGACGTTAGTATCTGAACATTAAAAGATCCATTGGATATTTACGTTGTTGTAGTAATGGATTGGGAGAGTTTGAGTGGAGATCGGGGGGAGATATGTATTCAATGTAGTAGATTATAGCTTAAAGTAGTACTATAGATCTCCTCTTCCAGAGTCTAGTAGTGTGATTGGACACTCTTTAACTCAACTTGTTACGGTGTATCCGATAAAGTATCGCCAACATTTGGTAGATCAATTCCAATATGGTTAGGAGATGACTCGTATATTGAATCTGGTATATTATTATAATCGCCAATGTTTGCTAATTCACTGTTGGGAGATTGATATAGTTGTTCTGTAACTATTGGAGGCTCCATCTGAGGCTGAGTAATTGGTGGTGGAGGTTGTTGGACTATTAGCGATGTCTGGCCTTGTGGCTGTTCGTCTGCTAAACTGTTATTAATCAATAATGTATCGCTATTTGCAGCTACTACTTCATCTCCGTCATCCTCTACTTCCATGGCATTGGCTCCTTCATCTCCATCCTGTATTTTTATGACATTACCTACTGGTGAAGCTTCTTTCGATTCTTCTTCTCCTTTATTTACTATTGATGAAGTGTTGTCTATTGCCTGCTCTTGAAGTGGTAGTTGCTGTTGTTGTTGTTGTCCGATAGATAATGCTTGCTGTGGAATAGCAGTCGGTTGATGTGAAAGCAGCTTGGTAGTTTGAGATTGTTCTAATGGGTATTGAATTGTAGAAGATTGATGTGGGAGGGTACTGACAGTTGCTGATATCTCGCTCCGAGGCTGTTTTACTTTTGTGATGCCTTCTTCTTCTATCACATTATCTCTTGATGCAGCAGTATTCTCCACTACATTACTATTCATAATCTCCTCTGCTTTGTAATCTATCGGTGATGGAATCATACCCACAAATGTTGTATTTGTCAATTGACTGGAGCTAGTGATTGCATCGTTCTCCTCCTCCTCCTCTTCTTCATCTCCTTCTTCGACTATGCTTGTTTCACTTATTATTTCCTTGCTCTCATCATTATTGACAAACTCTTTCTCCTGCTCTTCAACAGTCTCCATATCATTCTCAAGCTCAAGCTCCTCCTCTTCTTCTTCCTTTTTAATTTCATCCTCAACCTCTGCCTCTTCAATTTCTTGTGCAACCTCTATAATCTCGGCTTTAATAACAGCATCACTAACACCCTCTTCTTCATCAATAATGCCACTACCACATAAGCCACAACTTCTTCTACAGAAATGCTTGAGTAACTTTTGAAATTGTTGTTCATTAAGTATACCAATCGGTTCATTACACCTTGATGATGCACGTAGATTACCAACCTGTGCAACATAATCTACACATTTAGGATCGTCTACACATATTTCCTTATTACCATTCAATAATTCTTCTTCCTCTATATATTCAGTCTCCTCACTTTCTTTACCTACATGTATACAGACTACAATTGTTAATGCCAGTAATAATGATGCCAATTTCAGTATGACTACTCCACCTGATTTACGTCGTACATTAGTTGATTGCAAACGAATACGCTGTTCTTTTGTTGGTATGGAAAGGTTAGTTTTAGTTCTTGTAGGTGTTATTAATGAATGGTTCTCCTGTTCTACTTCAAGACCAAACTCTTCTAATTCTGATGCGTGTGGCATATTAGGTATGATAATAATTATATTCCCGCCGGGGGGTATGTATATCCAGAGTATATATCGTGCTTTCAGTGTTCAGAGTCTCTGCCACAATGACTCGGTTCCATGAGCAGAAGCACAGCAGATGACGAAGTATGTTCCGAATATCAATAGAAAAGGTATATGATGAGTTTTCAGGGCTTGTGTCCTCCCTGTTCTTGAGGCTGCCTCCCTCCGTCACATGAACACCACCATTTCATTCAAAATCTGGAGATCACAGTCCAACTTTGCTTCCTCTTCTAGAAGATAGTTAAGTCATCTTTCAAGATTAAACAATATATCCTAAACAAATATTATCTTAAAGTTGCTCCTTTGGAGTGCTATCCTATTTTCTCTTGCAGGAATCCAATACTAATACTTGCAACCCAATCTTGTTAGTGTTAGATTCAATACTACTTGCATTCTCACAGTTCGCTACAATAGAAACTGTGCGAGTCTTCAGTGCCTCTAGAGGTCTACAGTATTGCCAAGTACCCTGACCTCAGCAAACTGCATATTACCATATTCAGTTTTCTGAACACGCACGCTCCGTCCAACAACATTATTAAAGTCAAACGTATACACTGAGAGTACGCCTTGAATCGGTTGGCTTGCAACAACAGTACCTTCTTCATCAAGGATTTGTACTTCAGCTTTCCCGCCCAACCTATCCTTACAGCAGTCAGATCTGTTATAGATTTTGATTTTGGTAATAGTATGCAGCTTGTTCGCTTCCAAGTCAACCTTCCACCATCCATTGGTTTCCTTACAAGTATGTTGAACAGAACCCTTCTTCCATTGTCCATCAGTATTGCCGTCGATAGCTCGACTAGCATAACCTTTATAACAAGTGCTAGACTGTGAGGCAATGCCGCGTCTTGCGAGGTCAATACACATGCCGCCGGGACAGTTGTCATCAGAGCCATCTGCAGCCGGCAACACAAATCCTGGCAGTTCTACTTCGCTAAACTTCAACATACTTGTATTGTCTGAACGAGTCTCTGGGAAGCTTAGTCTATACTCATAGCATACAGCCACATTAGTAGGATAAATAATCTCCATATATTTCAGGCTTTGGAATGAGAAGGGATAATGTATGTTAGTCTCTTGTTATATAAAGATAAGCACAAGGCACTGGGCAACAAATGTGGTATACACGCTTACCTAGTATCACCACTTTCAAATGAAGAATTGATTGTCCGGCCTTTTGGGTTTCTAGTATTCAATGAATCATTCCAACCTACACCCTTCCATGCAAAAGTACCGGAGAAGAGGAGAGAGAAATCAGAAGCAGCATCAGCACGGCATTCAAGCTCGAATGTTGTCGGATCACAACCCTTGCAGCCTGCATTTGGATAGAGACGAATGCCCTTGGCAATCGATAACCTTTCTGGTTTCACCGTAATGCCAGGAACTTGGTAGCTTGGATCAGACCTATTGTTCAATCCAGTTCGATCGCACCAATACTAAATGAAGAAGAAGAAAGTAAAGTAAGAACATGTTGGTGTAAGCTTTTTAGAAGAATAAATGAGAAGAACATAGATTGGTTGTATCAAACTTACATCATAGATGAGCATATCATCCACTCTGGCTACTGCTGAATTTATACAACCGAAGGATGACTTAACACTGTAATGTACGAGTACACTGTTGACGGGGGTGCCGAGTGAAGTTGAAGATGTTGGTCCAATGCCAAAGTCAGATGCAGACAAAGTGATGTCATGCCAATAAACACTACCAAACGTATATTGGCTAATGATCTCGCCGCTCTCATTCAAAAGGGATACCTCTGCATTGGATAACCTACTAATTTCATGTCCTTTACCCGAACCACGATTGTAAATACGAACTTCTTTAAACTGGTCAATCGCAATCGCATCAGTAGGACCTAGGTCAACTTCCCACCAAGCACCTTGGAAGTAGGACAGCGTGTAATGTTAGATAGACGAATTCTACAATGATTGAATCGTTAAATAAAGGCAACTAAGACAATGTAAACTCACCTTGCTCGGAATTAGTTTGCATCAAACTACCCAAGTTACCATCATTACCACTTTCCGGTTGCCATGCTGGACTGTTTTGCAACGTGCTCGATTGCAAAGCAGCTTTCTCAAGAGCAACATTTACACCATCAGTATTGTATACTTCAACTTCACGCATATGCAAAATATTCTTATTAGTTAACTGCACACGAACTTTGCGGATAATGGAGCCTTCACTCTGTGTTAAAGGAGATGTGGAAGGCTTGTTTGTGGGGCTCACAGACGGCACAGGTGTAGGGCTGGTACTTGGTTGTGGTGGCAATAGAGCACCAGGAAGTTCAAGCTCGGCAAACTTCATACTGCCTGATGTGGACACACGAATATCAGGGAAAGATAACTTGTATTGATAGCATATAGCCCCATTACTTGGATACTTGACCTCCATGAAGTTATGTGTCGTGTCACCACTTTCATATGAAGAGTTGATAGTCATTCCTGCAATATTTCTTGTATTGAGATTGGAATTCCAATCATTTCCCTTCCTGGAAGATGCGCATTAACATATATGACGACGAAAGAGAGGAGACAGTATGTTGTTAGTTCATGTTGGAACCAAAGACAATCAAATAAAGAAACACTGGGTTCAAATGAAGTAGCCAAATCGCCGAGTTTTCATATTGAACACTTGAATTCACATGATGAAATACAAACGCGGACTTCCCAGGCAAAGTCTCCTGCTCCGATAGTGAGAAAAGGTGACAAAGTATCTGCGCGACATTCAAGGATGTAAGATATTGGGTCGCATCCCTTACAGCCTTTGTTTGCATAGACTCGTAGGCCCTTTGCGATTGACATTTTCTCAGGAGTAACAATGATGCCTGGCATTTGGTAGGTGGAAGTGTCTGTTACATTGTTGATACCATCTCTCTCGCAGAAAAACTGGGGTAGTGGTATACAAATAGAATGAAGAGCATGAGATTCAATAAACGATATAGACAAAGGTGCGTTGTTATGTCCAACATATTATACTCACTTCATCGGTGTGTTCATCGTTGATTCTTGGACGTCTGTAGCCAGTACAACCAAACACTTGGATATCACTGTTAGGAGTAATAATACTCTTGACAAGTACAGCATCATCTGGTATGTCCGCAGTCGGGGTGGAAGAGGGTCCGTCTGTCGGCTTGACCGTTGGTGAAATGGACGGTGTAATTGTGGGCGAATAAGTAACGTCCTCACAAACAGTACTTTCGATGCCATTCTCTACCACACACTGACAAGCCCCATTTGTAAACAGATCATTGTCTGTAAAGAGAGAACAAGTACTGAAACTCTCACGGTTAGGCAATACCTCATTTAAGTTAGCATCATCATGAACTCCCATCCACTCTGCAATACCATTGAAGATAGACTCCCAAGGTGTTGTTGGAATCCACCGTCCGTTTGGTAACCAATAGTCTGATTCTGGACTTAGGGGAGTAGGATATGAACCAAGAATCTTGCCGCCATTGACCGATCCTCCAATCATGAAGCAGTTACCACCCCACTGTGTATATATCAAACATATGTGAGATGTACATAATACATGCGAGCATATACAAACATATTCATAGAGCACTACTTACCGCGTGATCTGTTCCTCCATTCGAGTTAGGGTTCATACTACGACCAAAGTCACTACCTTGCACGATCACGGTGTTCCCCCATAGACCTTGCGACTTGATCTCTTGAATAAAATCGGCCAATGCATTATTTAGCTCGCCAAAGCGTCCAGCCAGACGATCACTATTGTGCATGTCGTACCCACTTTGAGATACTACAAATACATCACGATTCACCTTGCGATACTCCCTAGACTTCATATATCCAGCAACAGCCTTGAAACTTGATGTCAACTGAACGTTAGAAGTAGGATATCCAGACATATCAAACTCTGGCATAGAGAGCAATTCGTGTTCAAGCTCATGCTCAAAGAGTGCAGAAGCAACTCTTGACGACCAGTACTCGCTCAACATGTTATTACCAACTTCTCCCACTCCATTCAGCTCTTTCACAACATCCATCAAGTTATCAACTGTTGGAAATTTGTTTAGCTCACCAGTTGCCTTGGTGCTCACTGTATAAATTGGGTTGAATAGATCGGCATTTCCAGATAGGATAGTCATACCATTGTTAACGTTATTTGCTGATGTTTGAACTCCATCTTGTTGGCTCAGAATATCAAGCATACGCTGGATATTTATTTGTGGGCAAGAAGGATTAAGAAGATTAGATAAACCAAACACATCCATGCATGTATTTTTTGTATCACTGTAACTTACGCCCATTACTCCAGTGCCTTTCTTTTCACCGTATGTATCCTATATATAGAAAGCAAAGAGTAGTTGAAGAGATAGATTGCTAGTTAGATGCCTGTTTTGTGATGACTACAACATACAAAAGACGGCACTTACCCCTCGATAAAATACATCTTGCATTGAATTGTGAGCAAATAAGTGGTAATTGACACCACCCTTATAATCCTCATTCTTGGTTGCTAATTTGGCTATGGACCCGGTGTTAGCAAAGAATACAGCTTCACTTGAATTATACAAGTCTGCTAAGATGGGTAAGTGTGAATTGATACCAAACTCTGTGCAAGCTTGACCAGATGAAGTTATTGTCAGCAAGTTTTCCTTGGAAATGGCATGCTCCCCTCGAGCTGTAAGGTATTCCTCATATGAATCACTTGACAAACACTGGCCGGTTGGAACAAGCATGTTAAAACTGTCGCATCCACCCAAAAGCATGAGCACAACAACGGCTTTGTATGACGCCTTTGGCATCACTGAGCTAATTTGACCACCAATCTCACGTGTAGTAGTAATCTTCTTAGGAAGATTTGTTGAGTGGTGTTCAGGGGTAGATAAAATCAGTTGCTGAGCAGCTCTCGTCGCCTTGCCGATATCACCCATCATGGGCTCAATAGTGGAGCGGATTAATACCCTGTTATCACTGCCTTGTAGTCTGCCGGCTGTGAGGAGGAGATCAAGCTCGTCAATTATTCCATCCAAAGTGTTGCTGGTAGGCTGGTAAGATATCCTTGCAGGGGAAGAGCTAGTATCACCCTCTGTATCAGGGCAGCTGAAAGGATATAGCTGTTTGTACAAGAGATATAAAGGGAGCGGTAAAGAGTTGCAAGTAGGTGAGTTACAGTACACTTCAGACTTCAACGAAGTATACATAAACAACGATATAAATCCACTTACATGCCCCCAGCTGCTAAATGAATTCATTCCGTGGCATTCAACAATCCCAAACTTAACTGTACTATAGTACGAATCAAGGAGTCCAAGAATGTTGCTTCCATGAAGCACCATTGACTCCGGCGCTACTAATCCAGCCCCCATTCCAGGCGGAGTAAACTCGGGAAGAAAGAAGGAAAAGACTGACTTTTGCTCGAATGAGCCTTGGCCAATTTGTGGTTGCATTTCCATGAGCATGGGAATGCTCTCAGGCATTTCATATTTAAGTCCAAGGCTATGATTAGTCAATGATAGATGGTAGTGAGATAATGATAGTGAGATAAAGTTAATAAGAACGAAGATTTACAGGATATACACACGTGTATAGAATCTCACCTTCGAAAGAGTGATGTCACCTTGATCAAAGGTTCTCTTAAGTGTCCATGACTTTGGTCGGTATCAAGTACAAGTGCCCGGGATTCGTCGTCAAGTAAGATGGCAGCTGTCATAGCACCAAGGTCTCCATAGGTGCCGGCTCCGAACTGACCATAAGAGCCCGTCTTGTAGGCAGTTGCAACCCTCTCCACAAAATTTGGACTTGGATTAGATACGCCAAATCGTTGAATCATACGGACAGCTAAAAATGGAGGGTGACTTGGGTGGTAGAAGAGAGAATCTAGCACTTCATCGGTCTCATGGTATGCATCACGAACTTCGGGGTCAGCCAAACTGATAAACTGAACTGGATTCCTGAAGGAATGGTTGCTTTGGGGAATCGATACAGTTGACTTGCTATTCTGAAGGTAGAACTGCTTGCTATTCCATTCAAATGCAAAGATCGCATCCTCTTGAAGGTTGTCACAATTATCAATAGTCTTGGAGTACACAATCACGCCTACAATGTTGCAACTGCCCAAATCAGTGTAGATGTCGTCAAATGAAGCAGGATCAACAGAACCAATGTGAAGCTCTGACATGAGCTGATCAATAGAAGAGACTTGGCTAGCTGATGAATAAACCAAGGTCTCGGTCGTATCAGTATCGCAGATACAATACTCTTCGCCATGCACCTCGCATGATGGGATGGCAAGGCAATCACTCATGGAAGGGTAGACTCCTCCATGCCATAGAGAAGAGAAGAAATTCAATGTACCTTGTCCTACATGATTCTCAACATTCGTCGTACCTGACCTGTCTGCTCCGCTGTGTGAGTATGCAGAAGAGTTAGTTTAGAGATGGTTAGTATATATGCTTGAAAATGATATAGCAATAATAGGAATCTTTGCAAGGTACTTACGGTGAATGAACAATTGCCACTTGACCACTAGATAATTCTACTTTCACCCTTAAGCCACAGTCTGAATTTGACCACGATCTAAATCGTTCATCATCTTTCCACCATTGTGGACTAACCAATCCATCACAGCAGGGGCCACAAGCCCATTCCTTGATACGTTGAGGGTACGCCTGTTCCATGCCATTTGCTTGGCAAATAGCAGATGCAGAGTCATATGTCATCCTTTCACCTTGATAGTTGCAGAATATACGACCATCTCTGCTTGTCGTTTCCCATCCTGCAGGAGCGCACATTGGTGTAGCAATTTCAGATAAAGGATTGCCACACATGTTTGCCTTTTCAACCTTATCCTTCTTGATCTGTGATATAGTCAACTTTTTGGCATCTCTGTAGAATGAATGTTCGACACAAGGTTGACGTACATATTCATACCAAATGAATGTTGAGCCAACCTTCATTTTGACTGTCCGGATAGTATCAACTGCATACTCGTCACCACCAAGCTTGGCCACATCATCATACACTAAGTTAGTATCAAGAACAACCTTAGAAGGGAGAGTACAGTCCCCAGTATTGCTATCTACCTCACATAGTTTGGAGTATAGAGGTGAAGAAGATTCAATCTCAAGGCTCTTGAAATCAGCTGATAAGGTCCATGACGAGGGGTCGTCGTGCAATTCAGGCTTGCCATTGCCACCTAGGAGTTGGTAAGTTGCACCCTTACGAAGAAAGTGCTTTGCTGGAAGATTAGCACAGAGAGCAACTTTATCTCCCTGTTTAATGAATAATAAAGAGTACATATGGTGAGTGTTAGAGATGATAAATGATGGAATGCTTCATGAGACAGTCCGACAAAAACTTACAATAAAACCACCAAGAAGGTTGTTCTTAGGAAACAAATCCCTCTTCTCAATGTCAATCGACATGGGGTCTAAGCTAGTTTCATCGGAATGGTCGCCATCACTGCCCGATGAGGCTCCACCTCGTTCTTTTGCTTGTATGAAGCCCGTCCATGCTCTAGAGTAAGAGACAATGTCGTCCTGAGAGTACGTTTCTTCTGGAGTGCCATTCGCTTGTAATACAGAAGTGCCATCCATATTAAGGCGAACCAAACCAATTGTAAACAGCTGCATTAGCTCTCTGGCATACTAAATGTTTAGAGAATAAGATGAAAGGTCGATGTGAGCAGAATGATACATGATACACTTGATCTTTCTAATAAATTGTAACTTACATTCTCATCAGGTAGACTGTGCTGGTTTTTGTTGATGCTGTACTGAAGAGATTGGTTGTCGTTATAGCTAAGCCAGTTTGCCATTATGACAGAGAAGGAGAATTGCTTCATCAAATCACGGTAACTATGGTGTGATATATAATAAAAGAATATGTTTTAGAAGGCACAAGTCAAAGCGAAGGAACTTAATCACTGACAGTGTACTTACTTTCCAAAACCGGTCCGGACAAAGGAATCATAGAATGCTAATTCTCCCTCTGTATCAACAAAGGTTTGTGATGTGGCTTCAGTGGATGGTCGACCCACAACAATAATCTGAGGCAGTAAAATGTTTGAGACAGTGATGAGGGTTAAAGTACAATAATAGATATTGAACAGGAAGAATTCTTACCTGCGATAGACTCCATGCCATTTTCAACCGAAGCTGATCATTGGCATTCAAGGCAAGCGTTGTCCAAATATTATGCTTTTGTGAAGCAAGCTCCCATGGACTTTTATTTCCTAACGCGATATTATCTGGAAGAACAATATCAAATGCATGATCACTAAGTGATAGGTCATTAGCAATTTCACTTGGACTGCCACATATTAAAACGGGCTTTTCTTGAGGATTGTATTCCAACGTCTTGAATTCATCTTGAACGGCTTGGTCATTAAGTGGAGAGATGACGGTAGAACTAGTAATATCAACATGGTCACCAAATTTTCCAACAACAGGAAGACTTGCAATGATGTTATCAAAAGCATCCATTGAAGTGATTGTAGCGACGTTCCCCGAAATGGTATACGATGTCTCGTTGGCGCCAGTCAGATCAACCACATGCATCTCAGACGGATGAGCATGATGCCAACACGCCCCATCTGATGCCTTGACTTTGCCGAGAAATGTTTTGCCTTCATCGGCTGCATTACAAAGCTTGTAGTCTCGAATAACATCGACTATGCCCTCGTTCAAATAACCAATATCATGGGTATCAACAAATTGTTGAAAAATCTTCAGGGTATCAAGTCCAAGGCTGGCAATATTCTCACAGTCTAAATCACTCTCATCCTTGATCCAACGTGATCTTTGATCGATACTTGTAACTGCACAAGGTGAATTATAGCCAGTATTCACATCATACACCTCTGATAGAGTAAGTCCAGCCACGACGTATAAATCCTTCCCTGATGTGGCACGTATACCTTCAATGTTTGCATCATTCAATACAATGACCTCTTTTGGCTCAGTGTATGCTTCACAAGCAGTAGGAAGGTTGGATAACTTGCAGTGCTCTTCGTTGTAGAAGTTGCGATGAACATTGTGGCATTTAACCTGCTCTCCGGCAAGAGTATCATGTGTGGACATGGCGATACTACCTCCACCATCAGAGATTGGGTTCTCGACTGTATTCTCGTACAAGGTCAAATGGCGATCATACAGGAATGTCACCGTTTCTCCTGTCTCAGCATCTAAGGCTGTACCAAAGACTGAAGGAAAGGTACCTGTTTGTGTACTCCCTGGAGAATCGTCCCCATCAAACGGTAGAGGTTTCCTAACGTCTGGGAAGTCATCACACATCCCGTATAAGCTCGTAGTGTTGAGTAGTGCATTCTCATTGCTCTTGATCCATTCATTGAAGAGTGGATAGTCATCTGAGGACTCAATACTTGGACAAGACTCTGACTTGAAGTGGGGTAGAGGAAGAACATTGAGAGGTAGAACACTATCAATGCCAGCAATGGATACGGCGGGATTAGCAATCTTGACGCTTTCTCCTCCCGGAGCTTCGATAGAGATGGGACATCCTGTGTAGTGGTGAAAAGAAGAGGAGAGTAATTAAATGATATCGTCAGCTTCTCCACGACATGGTACGATAAACAATTATATCTCGTGAATAATGTAATACATACCTACACAATCCCCATCGTACATGAAACCAACATTCTCAATCTTGTATTTAGTACTAATCATCAAAGCATTCGAATTCATATCTGTGGGAGGATCTTGCACAACAGTACGAAACTCCCCATCAACAAAGAACAAGTAGCCGGATACCCCCTCAACTTGTTCAATGGTCAGATACTTCTCAATGTTAAGGCTACGAGAAATGAGCATGTCCCTTGAGGAAATCTGAATTGATACGAATGTGGTAAATATATTGATAGATGTAATAAGTTAGATACATTTTCGTATAATATGATACACATTAACATAAATGACATAACATATGCCCAACAATCCCAACAATCAAATATGATAATCATAATAGACATAATAGACATGTCCAAAATAATACTTACAGCATACATTCTCCACCTACTGTTGCTATCACATGGCCCAGATCCAACTGCACCTACACGATATGGGAATTCAAACTTGGGATTGACCCTCTTACGATAATACTCTCTTAAACTTGATTTAGGAAGATTGTACATCTGATCCATCAACCAACTTTCAAAGTCTAATCCGCTTGCAACTAACTCACTAATGGATTCAACGGTAGAACCAAAGGTAGATTGTTCCAAGAAACGAGCAGCTTTTAATTCATCTTCAGTGTAGGTAGTATCAGGTGATACAGATGGTCGGGTAGATGTTTCTAGGATGTATTCTTCACCACTGTCGGGAGTGATGGGTGGGAGGAATATATCGCATGTTGATGATGGTGGTGTAGTTTCCCCGCCATCATCACCGCAGTTAATAGTTAATCCGGAGGTGGCTGTATTTGAGAATAATCCAGCACTAACCTCCCATGAACCACGTGCTGCATAAGATCGTGCAACTGGTGCTCGTTGTGTACTACCTCCTCCTGTTGCATTATGACGAATAAGAGTGCATAAGTTGTTTGGATCTGTAACGATAGGGATACGGACGAGTGTTTCGGCGGGTATAGATGTAGTCGATCCATCAATGGGACACGTATAGGTTGGTACCTCCTGTCCTCGGATGATGATAAGGCATTGCAATAGGGCAATGCCCTGAGAAAGTTTCATTGGAGGTTTATTATTTCTGTAATTAATTCTGCAATGAGTTAATTAGAAAACAAGGAGAGATTTGTTAGACTGGCCGAATCAATATACTAACAGATATCGCCGCCATCATAATACCTACCTTCTTCTTCCTGTATCAGTTTGATTATTAACTTGCTTGTAATTCATAATATAGCACCCCATTACTATTAAGTTCAATCAAGATGTCAGAGTTCTCGGAGAAATTTTTTCTTTCCACAATATGGGCATTTATGTTGCATTATTATCCAAAAGAAGAAAAGAATGATCACTTGTGAACAGCTTAGTATCCGATATTGGGGAATTGTTTAGCATGTATATCCGGGCTTGCCCCTGCGTGAAGAGACATCAATCTATCTAATTTAGCAACTCAATGACCTTCTCACACTCGGTATTCAAGTCATAGAAACCCTCAGCAGTGGCTGTAAAAATATGATGGAGGGCCCTACAATCACACTTAAAGTGTTCATCACTTTGTTCTTACATATACAATGCCAAACAAGCACTATAATAGCAAGCCTACATCTCTGAGGTGCCACTTGATGACCAAACA
>Ga0075439_12873_pt1 | contig 14222 bp, 13 predicted proteins | sample MintriSingleCell_FD_74264 | JGI IMG/M metagenome (GOLD analysis project Ga0075439, IMG submission 74264) | Marine eukaryotic communities from Monterey Bay, USA to study complex ecological interactions - Minidiscus trioculatus JGI Plate_4_G5... | ecosystem: Environmental > Aquatic > Marine >... | reverse complement strand
CAATCTCGACTCATTGAGAAAACAACTGGTGATAAAACTCTTGCTGATGGTACAAAGTCATGTTGGCATTTATACCGTGAGAGGAGAAGAAATAATCCTCGTCTCTATGTTGAATTGCCAGACTTCCAATGTAATGGCAAGATTATCTCATCTGTTGCTCAACATGATGAAAGAGTTGACAACTATGAATTGACTGAAGAGTTTCTAACATCATTGTTTCACCGAGTCGAAAGAAGTACCTCTACTCCAGAGGGTTTTGACCACCGACTAGAAGAAGAGCGTTATGTTGACAAACTACGAGAGTCTTTGGCTGAGGTAGAAGCTGCTCTAGACTCGCACTTCACAATTGAACAAGTAGAAAACCGAAAAGCACTTCGCAAACGACTCTATAATACATTAATCAGATAAAAGATGCTCATATTGATGCATTATATGCAGAACTTGATCGTGACCTAGGCTTGTTGGACCGTAGTAGAGAATCCGAAGAGAAAGGTGTGTTGGAATTTTCATCTGAAGAGGAGATTCATGATCACTATGAACATCTTGTAGCTACTTTCGAAAACATAAACTGGAAAACTTTTGTTGATAGTTATGAAGGCAAATTTGGTCTTCGTAACTCTTGTTGGGAGAAGTTGTATGATCCAGAGGAAGAGCTGAGCTTTTATTATCAATGGCAAACTGGTCAAAAGGTGCCATCCATTGGTAATCAATCGCCAGCCATATGTGAGGTCTGTGATAGTTTGATTGACTTGATAGATTACAAGTGCTTCAATTGTGATTCATTAAGATCTGTTCGAAATAGGAAAAAGTACAGAGGCCGTATTTCGTTGGAGGAGATGGAAGCTGCTACCTGAGTGACCTAATGTTGTGTCTCCTTTTCCAAGCTTCCAAACAAGTTATGGACATTTTTGCAACACGCATCCACAACTTGTTCAACTTCTACATCTTTGATACCAGCGATGATCTCTGCAATCTGTGATACATGACATGGCTCTGTACGATTCTTGACACAAAACTCTTTACCCAACTCTCTAGTATACTGTTTCTCCTTCTTTGTTGGAAATGTAGTTTTCAAATACTTCATAGAAGCGTGGGTTTGTCGCACGTCACACCAAGGACTATAATAGAGAGAATAGAGAACCACAAAAGTGAGATAAAGACATATAAAGATACAAATAGATAACACAAACATACAAACAACTTACCAATCAGTCTCTAGTATCAGCCGATCTAATGGTATCTGTTTCGCAACACTTAGATTCTCTTCCGTCTTTAAACTACAGCCATTGATACCAATATACAGTCCCAAAGACATGAACTGCTTGGCAATATCAATAGATTCATCAAAGCTATGCACTATACCTCTAATACCCTCATCATCACTCAACTTTTCTTTGTACTCTGATAGCATTTCATACAAGTCATCTCCAGACTCTCTATTGTGTAAGTAGAGTGGCAAGTTTGTGCTAGCAGCAACTTCCAATTGGCAACGCAGGCCGAGCTGCTGTATATCCTTAGGGCAGAATTGCAACCTTGCATAATCGAGGCCACACTCTCCAATTGCAACAACATTCCCTGATTCTTTGCCCTTTGTTGCTAGATCGATTAATTGTTGTTTAATTTCATTCAGCTGTGATTCTGTCTTGGGCATCCAAGTACTTGTATCATCATCAGTAGATGAGTCATCTATCTTATTGGCAAATACCTCTCCGCATCTTGTAGGATGTACTCCCACTGTACCAAATACTTGTACCTTGTCACTACTAACATCATCTCTACTATCCAACTTACATATCAATTCCGTCAATTCTTCACTCTCTTTAATGGTACCAGCTAAACTAACTATCTTGCTGACACCCTTGTCATATGCACGTTGCAAGACTATATCTAAATCAGGTTCATGGCGTTGCTTTGAATGGTATTTACCTTGATACATTGAATCTAGTAAGTTGGCACCAGCATCAATGTAAGATAAAGTTGACGATGACATTGCAAGTGATGGTGATATGTGTCTAATTATTTTTGTTGTGAAACGGTGAAGCATAAATGATTGAACAGACAAGATTTGTATGGTTATGATAATACTTAATTGCAGCATACGCATGGATGGATACGATATCCTAAGACGGGATATATATGACAAAGCGGATATGATATCAAGTTTCAAAATTTTATAAGAGTATGTCGCTCGTCATTGATCGAGGTCAAGTAATGCCACTAATAGTGTAGTGTACACATATTGGTGTGATATACACTTCTTCGGTAATTTAGTCCAATAAGTGAGTCACTGCGTATATCACTAGCTTTATTATTTAATTCAATTGGTGGTGCATAATGACTTTTATGAATTTGAGGACCATGACAGAGCGAGCCCGAAGCAGTGCACACATAGATACTCCCACTCATGCTTAGTTCTCTCTTATGTTTGCAATGGACTGTCTTCAGCTACTATTAGTATGCCTTTTGCTCATGATTCATCAGGGATATGGATTTATCATCCCTTCATCATCATCATCATCGACAAATTATAACAATCTTCGCCAATCAAAATCACTTCTAAAAGCAACAACTGCAAATGAGGGTACAATTGAAGTACCCAGATCTGATGGGTCAACATATAAACTTGCATATCGTATAGTACGACCAATGAATCTATCATCAATGCAGGCAGCTCCTATTGTGGCCTTACACGGCGGACCATCAGTACCATCAAATTACCTCTACCCATTAGCTGACATAGTACCATATAGATCAATTATATTCTATGATCAATTGGGATGTGGTAAATCTGATCAACCGAAAGACATCACACAATATTCAACAAATGATTCAGTTAATGATTTAAAGATCTTATTAAAGAAGCTAGGAGTTCGTCGCTTTCACCTATATGGACAAAGTTATGGTGGAATATTAGCGTACGAATACATGAAGAGTATTGCAACTGAATCAAAAGAGGATAATAAAGATGATGTGAAATGCCTGTCTGCAATATTATCCGGAGCTCCTTCAAACGTTCCACAGATTGAAAAGGACTTTGTTAAACTGGTAGAAGATTTGACTAATGGTAAAGATGATATATCCGAAGAGGAAGTTAATGAATTGTTCAGAGTAACACATCAATGTCGATTAGAAGAGATGCCAAAGATATTAGCAGAAGCATATGAAAATGCCGGTACAGTTTGGAGGGGAACTGAAGCGATAGCAGACTACATAGCCAAACCTCCACCAGAAGATGCTTCGAGAATGCCATCAACTTTAGTCATGAGAGGTGAATATGATTTTGTAAGTGATGAACAGATTCAGGCTTGGAAGGAGAATTTAAATACAAAATTTGTGAGATACAAGACATTGGAAGGGTGTTCTCATCATGCAATGCTTGAGAAAGGAGAGATGTATGGAGAGATTGTAGATTCATATTTTGGTGAGTATGACTAGATTTTAGATAACAGCCAGAAGGCTAGAAAGATACACAATGTCTTCATTGTATATCATTATTAACCGAGTATCGTAGTAAGCCAGTCTATTCTTTGCTCCATCGCCATCCTCATCCTGTGTTTAGTACACTATGATTGAATCATGAGGTTGAGGATACCTTTTTTACTATGAGAGTGTAAAAAATTGATAGAGTTCAGATTCGATGTTCAATGTTGCAATCTATTTGGTACTCGTACCTATTGCAATCTATATCCAATTATTAAGTGCTCTATAAAAGTATATAATCATGCGATCAATAGTGTTCATATCAAGTGTGCTGATGGCGGCCAGTATCATTGAAGTAGAGAGCAACTTACAACAATCTCAAAATGTCTTCGGTTGGCAAGGTAAGCAAAAGACAGTCCATACCAATACTGCAATTAGACGAAGGAAGAGTCGACAACATGATATGTCTACTTCATCTGCAGTATCATCGTCGCCATTAAGACGGAGTGAAAATGTATTTGGTTGGCAACAAAAGCCGCATAGATCGACATCCACCAAAACTAGAAGAGGTAAGCAAGCTGTCAATATAAAATCAATACAACAAACAACAAGTACTAGCAGTATACAACAAGATGAAGTAGAAAAACAAAGACATACCGATAATAACAATCAAGACAATATAAACAACATTAATAGCAATAGTTTATCACCATCAAATATAAAATTAATGACACCACGTAAAAAAGAATTATGGCTACCATGGCCATTGGGAGCGGTGCGTACTGATTTTTATAAATTTGCTGACGAGATTGGTAGTCAGAAGAAGAATAGTTATTACATCAATGGTGCTAGTAGACAAGAATGGTCTCCTAGAGATGGTACTAATAGTGGTGGTGGTAGAGAGGGGAATGTATTGCAACAGGGTAGAGAATTTGGTATGAGATTGTTAAAGAAGGGTGAGGAGATGTTACCGTTTGATACAAATATATTCAGTAGTCAACAACAATCAGATAATAGTATGACATCAGAATCAGACTCGTCAAACAAGTCTGGATATTGGATTAAAGAAACAACAACACCAATGGCAACAGCTACTAAACAAAAGTGGAATAACAAGAATCAAAACAATAAAAAGAAAACAAAACACAATGGTGCAGTACTACGAGGTGGTGAAAGTAGTAAAGATACAACTAATGAGAATAATAAACATTTTGATAAAGATGTATTATGTCAATATTTAAAATTACAAGCATCAGTACGATTACGACAACTTGGTTATGTCGGGTCGGACTTTTCAATACATTTACCACCCGCGGCGCCAATATTGCTCTTCTACTACATGTTACCATCAAGACAGGATCCAATTAGGAGATTGGTAAAGTATACGGTATGTGGTGCGGGAATAAGCTGGATACATAGTGAGGTTACTAAATATCGACGATTTGCACCATTGCCTGGTATGAGAGGTGTTAATGTTCGAATGCCTAATTTACCGCCTTATTTGCCTCCGTTGATGGATGGGGAATGGGATGATGATGAGAATAGTATATTGAGTAGTAGTAATGACAAGGGTAAAGCAACATCTAGTAAAGCAAATAAAAAGAAGGAAGTAAAGATACCAAAGAAGGAGGAAGAAGAAGAAGATGCATCATCATCAGATCATCATCATCACCTATGGGATCCATTTCAATCATTTGGTACAATATCATCTGCATATCGACAATGGCTCGAGGGATATAATCTACGGATTAAGCGTGCATATCAACAACGAAGGATACGAGCAGAGAAGGAGCTATTAGAATTGCAAAAGATACCATCCAACTCTACTTCAAGTAATGGTGATATGGGTTATGCACTGGTCACAGGAGCATCAAGTGGTATCGGTCGAGCACTTGCAGTTGAATTGGCAAGGTATCATATACCACTAATTCTTGTGGCAAGAGACTTGGACAAGTTAAGCACAGTTGCCAAGGATATTGAAACATATTATGACGTACCCTGTCGTATCCTACAGGCTGATTTGAATGCAGTAGATTGTGGCAAGAGGATACATGCAGCAACCAAAAAGGCTGGATTAAAAGTTGACATATTAGTTAACAACGCCGGGGTCTGTGCACATGGAGACTTTTTAGAAGGTGATATTGAGGACGTGACACGTATGGTTCAAGTGAATATCGGAGCAGTGACACAACTTAGTCAATTATATGGAAAGGATATGAAAGAACGTCGTAGAGGACGGATATTAATCACTTCATCCATGGCGGGGGTACTTCCAGGCAATCCTAGTGTGGCTGTTTACTCTGCCACGAAGGCATTTGGTAAAAGCTTCAGTCAATCGTTGGGACGAGAAATGGAAAAGTATGGTGTCGGTGTTACATGTTTACTACCAGGAGCTGTGAAAGATACATCCTTCGCCTCGAGGAGTAATGTAGAAGAGGCAGCATGCTTTCATTTCCCAGGCTATGCCATTGAACCAGAACTGGTCGCTGCTGAAGGTATCAAGAGCTTAATGTTGGGATATCCCGAATCATATGCTGGATGGCAAAACAGAGCATTTGTCAAGACAATGTTGCCCATGCTCCCTCCTAGAATATCGACAATGGTCGGAGAATGGGCTTGGAGTCCGTGGCATTGGGGAGACATAATTCCAAATCGGGATAATCGACAAAGGTTTAAAGACAGTTTGGTGGTAGAACAAGATATTCCACCGACTTCATCCAGTCATCATACTTGGAAGTTCCCTAGACTGCCAACCTCATCGAATGAACTACATTTACCTCAAGAACAACACAATAATGATGTACTCGAAGAGTTCGATAAACTCAATGCTGTGTTTGTTTCACCTCTTGAAGATGCTACAATACTCGCAGAGGAGAAGAAATCAGAACTGTCGAATACAGAAGATGGCAAGAGTACATCCTCTCCACAAGCCATTACAGAAAGTAGGACACCAGAGAATGAGAGTGACACAAAAGCGAAGAAAGCCACACCAGTAACAGATGAGGAGAGTATCAAACAGACACCTCAGAAGGCTGAGAATACAATAATGGCACCAGCCACTGTTGAAGTACCCAACTCTAATTCATTAGTGCTGTCGCCAGCGTCATCGTCTGCAGAGGCAAAGCCAACATCACCGTTGTTTGGTTTCTTTGAAAAAGATAAAGTAGTCTCTGGTGGTGAGAATACAGATAATCCACATGACGAGAAAGAACAATCAATAATACCTCCTCCGAGTATGATGGATAAGAAGGAATATGATTTCAGAGATAGACGGCTAGACTATTAGGATCCAGCTATTTAGTTTATCTAACCTAATAGCAAAATAACAATCCATTAAGTAACATAGTTGTTACCACACGCAAATCACATTTATTGACTCATCATTAACTCTTCTCTTCTTTTGGTGGACTAAGATCGGGTGTCCCTGTTTGTGTTTGTAACAGGAAAGAACATGTGGGTTAGAGTACAGGTGAGATAGGAAGAAAAAGACACTACTGTGATACTCAGTTGGCAAGGCATAGACTTACATTTACAATCCTTGGCGTCTGATTTGCCGTCATCTTTATATCCAATATTGTCGAAGCCATTCTTGGGAAGACGAGGTGTATAAGGAGGGGGGATCCTCTTATTCAACAAACCCTTCCAATCAAATCCATTGTAGAAACGATGCTGGATAACACCCATCGTTGCTTCGCTCATACAACCAAGACGTCTAGTAGGATCCTTGGTGAGCAGTTCCTTAATGATTGATTGAATTTGAGGACTAAAGCTGGATGGAAAGGAAGGACGTCCTTTCAGAATCTTCTTTGCGGTACCAGTTGGGTCATAAGATTCAAACGGTGCCTTTCCGGAGTGGAGCTCGTACTGAAAGATGCAAAAGAACATCAAAGGGGTGTAAGATATGTCAAGTAAGTAAGCGAAGAACAAAGATACCACACACTAAACATGTGCACTTACCAACAAAACTCCCAGTGACCAGTAGTCGACTGCCCAATTATATCCAGTACCTCTGATAAGTTCTGGAGCAATGTAGTCAGGAGTACCACAGAATGTGTAGGTTGGACCATCATCTAACTGCTTGGCTAAACCCAAATCAACAATCACACAGTATCCTTTTGCATCTAACACCATGTTCTCCGGCTTTAAATCTCTATATGCTACACGATTCCTATGGAATTCAGTGAATGCTAAGACGACGGAGGCAGAGTAGAATCTTACCATATCCTCAGGGAGCTTTCCTTTATTCTCTAATATAGTCATCACCTCACCTCCAGGCAACAGATCGAGAAGAAAGTAAATGTATTTCTTATCTTGCATTGCACAGTGCAACATGAGAAGATTGGGATGCTTTAGCTTGTACATGAGTTTGAGCTCACTCATGATGTATTTCTTCTGACCATTGTCAATGATGAACTGTTTGTTCTGTGCCTTGAGGGCATAAAATTCTCCACTGCCATTAGCCTTTGCAAGGTTAACTTTACCGAACCCTCCCTCCCCGAGGACATTCTTCACTTCCAAATCCTCTAGTTTCAATGTCACCCTACTCTTCTTCACGTTGGTACTGTATCGAGCAGCCTTCTTGGGACCCTTACCATCTAATATTTCCTGAAGAGAACCAAGTACTCGAGTAAAGTCTGACCGTGTCATGACATAACATACAACCTTTTCAGTAGATGCCACCACGGTAGCCTGTCGGACATCATCGGACAATAATGCCTTCTCGCCAAAGAATTTTTCCTTACCAATGGTACCAATAGGCGCACCGTTCTCACCCAAGCCCTTCTTGTAAATATCCACTTCACCACTTTGGATGATATAAAACGTATTGCCAGCTTCTCCCTCACGAACGATTGTCTCTCCTTTATGAAAGTATTCTTGTTTTAATAACTGTGCCATTGTATCTAACTGATCCTTGGCAAATACTTCACCAAATGTCTTCTTACCAACCTTGACATTGGGTAAGAATTGTACCTTTTCCGTGTGTAGACGTTTACGATGTTGACCAATCACACCACGGTACCAACTACGCTTGATGCGCCAAAGCTTACTTTGCTCCGATGTAACTGCAATAGTAGCAGCACGAGGACTGCCATATATAAGTGCCAATTCACCAAATGCACTCCCCTCTTGATAATTACCAACCTTCACTTCATTAACACTCTTATCCGTCAAAGTCTCATCTTCTTCATCATCAGTTGCCATACGTACTGTAATACTTAATTCACCACTTTGTACTACATAAAAGTCATCACCCTTCTCACCCTGTTGAATGACAACCTCACCAACTTTGAAGGAACATGGTTCGAATACATCAATAATTTCCATTAATTCATCTTCGGTATTACTTTCAAATAAAACATTTGTTTTAATAGCGTCGTAGATTAACAATCGTACATTCTTATCTTTGTTAATATCTTTTTTGACATAGTCGTTAATATTCTCTTCTTCATGGATTGCTTGACGACCATGTTTCTTTTTATCTAATCCTAATTCACGTAATTCTTTCAATGCTTCATTACTTGTTGCCGAGGCATTAATGGCTCCTGATTTTTTATATGTATCCATTAATTTACGGATACGTTTCAGTTCCTTTTGTGCATCCGATAATGATTGTATATCATCTCCTGACAGGGGTTTATTCTTTAAGATTGATCGCACTGTGAATTGTGATGTAATATATGCAGGAAAATATTGTGGTGTAGGTATATGGTGAGTGAGTGTAATGTATTGCATTATAAATGGTGAGTGTAATGTATGTATTGCAAAACATAAAGATATAGGAAACTATGTATCTACTTACTAAGTTTAATCATCTCTTTATCAGGACCCTTCCCGTCAGGGACATAATGTTTTGTCGTTGATGAAAGATTATCAGCCTGTGGATATATTATTATACCGCGGAGGGTAGATGATTAGTAGGTATATATATATAGCAAAATCGACAAGCCCCTCCAAAATTGAAAGTCTATTGCAATTGCTGATAAGAAACTTACCATTTTTGTGTGTATCCCAGCAACCTCAAAGCTCGTCAGTTGTCTACTGTTTGTTGCCTTTGTTCCTCCGCCGATACAATATGTAAGATAAAGATATAGCTTCAACTCTCTACGGTAGTAGGTACACTATGTTTGTACCTACTTACCACTAAAACATTGTGACATCGGCAGTCGGCAGTTGATAGTCATACATGTCCCTTCGTAGAGTACGAAGAAAGGAGTATTCAGCATGAAAACTACTCTTGATTGGGTTGATGCTAGTTGCTCTAGGTACTTATTTGCAACTGAATTGCAGAAGAAAAGGACGATAAGCTATTGTAAGAGGTCAAATTTGCTGCTCCACATATTGCAATTGAAGTCTGAACTTGAATATTATGGGAAACTCTCATGGTAAACCGTCAAACAGAACAGGCAAACAAGTGGTTGCTCAGAAACTCCAAACAGCCTCTAAAACAAATATATTATCTCTAACCGAACATGGATTGGAGGAAATTCCTATGCAGGTTTATCAGTAAGTAAATAGTTTGTATTCATATGTATGAGTATATTATATTGATTGCAGACACCCTAATGAATCTTTATCATCTGCTGTCTAACTCCACTTCATATACACAATAGAATAACATCACTTCGGACATTAGATATATCAAAGAATAAGATACAATCTCTTACTGGACTACAGCAATTGAAAGAACTCAAATCACTCAATTGTGAAAGTAATCTTCTAGTACTAAACAACAACACGTTGGCACCTATTTCCAAACTGACAAAACTTCAAACATTATCATTGGGTAAAAACAAGTTGGATAATTCTAGTAACACATCAATCTTCCCATCACTACCTCCGAAGGTAAAACAATTAAAGGTTAATAACAATTCACTCATTACAATACCCAAACAAATATGTATAGCGACATCTATTGAGAAGTTGGATCTTTCAGATAATAATATTGCAGCGTTGCCATCTGAAATAGGCAACTTGGTTTCATTAACAGAACTAGTGTTGGATAATAATATGATAACCTCGCTTCCAATAGAGATTGGCAAGCTATCAAAGTTAAAAGTATTATCACTCCGAAATAACTACATTCAAGTAAAGAGTACCAACTTTACTGAATCAAATCCACAGCCAATCCCTGAATGCCTATTTACAAACACTTCGATTATAGATTTTAATCTCAGTGGTAATCCATTATCCAATACACAACTCAACGAACTCGAAGGATTTAATGTATTTCTCGAACGGAGGAAGAAAGTAAAGGATAGAGCTATCCATGGAGGTGCAATGTTGAGCACTTCCGTTTGTGGGTTAAAGTAGAGAAGAAAAGTGTATAGATGTACTGACTCTCACTCATAGGTACTCAAATAGGTTTGCTCACCCTATCTTCAGTTAGTGCTTTAAGTACGTGCCATTTATTGATTAGGTGTTGGTTAGATCTTCTAGACGATTCATCCCAGCTAGCTAGTATACCTGAGTCATTTTCCCAAATTAAAGTACTCTCTGAATCATCCTGCGACCTTCAACTCACACTTCACAGGTATTATCAGTGTGGTTTGCTATTCTTATTCTATTAACCCGTTCACATAAACCTAGAAAACAACAACCATCACAGAGCTACTACCATCTTCGACAGAGTGTCCAGAAGAAACACAGGACTCCGAGAATGTGAGATGTCCTAGCTCCCGTCATATCACCTCTACTAGTAGCTGCTACCTTTTGTTGGGGAATAGTAGTAATGGGCTTCATCAACCCTACTCTGAATCCAAAGTTGTTGGACATACCCCTTTGTACTTCTTGAGGAGATTCTTCTTCTTCTTCCATGAATACTTGAGGTTCCCCAGAAGGATGCCTTGAAATTGCATCTTCTGCTCGGTCGAGAAGACTTTCCTCACTTTTCCGATTTGTTGTAGTTCGGGTAGTATCATCTGGGAGTATTGTATGGAGTATACTATCCAAAGTATCAGCAGAACTTGTGACTGGACTTTTTGTAGTGTCATACACAGAAAATGGAACAAACAGTTGTCTTCTAGTATCTGACATAAACTGAACCTGAACAATACCGGACACTGAAATACTATCTGCACTCTTAAAGAACCTAGCAGGAACCACAGTGTTGATAAAGTAGACATCACCTGCATCAATCATCTCTGACAAATCTGAATTGACAGGTTGATGATCTTGGATAATTTGTATAGATTCATTGCTTATAGCTTGGTCAATTGACAAATTTGTTATGTCATGTAGTTCCATATCTGTTGAAAAGCTTGGCATTTGCTTGATGCATATACCCAAGGTATCATCGGGAACAAGTGCATTAGTATTACACTCGAATGTATCGGAGTAGCACTTACAAGCAGATATGGATGTATCAACATAAGCAGTAGTTAATATTGAAGAAATCTGTATAAAATAGTGGTATTGGATAGAAGATAGAGTTGGTGAGAGAACACATCACATTTATAACAATCAATACAAGAAAGGTATACCAATTTCACTTTCACTTACGGTAGATACAAAAACAAACGCCTGAGTCTCAACAGTTGGTGTCCCAAAATTGGTAATGTTGCTAATACTTTCAATCTCCTCATTAATTGTCTCACAATCAACTGAGCAACTCGCCGCAATCTCAACAGCATTATCTTGTAGTGATTCAACAAATGTACCATCATTAATACTAGATTCTAATGAAGTTTCAACGTCAGTTACTAATGCTTGAGCTAATGCGGCAGCGTCGGATTCAGAAATGCATACCTCTTCAAATATTGCATCAAAAGTAATGGTATTTTCTGTGATACATGTAATAGTTACAGATATCAATTGAGTAGTGGATGGGTCTATATCTGCTATAAGAATCTCTGTGATTGTTTCTTTCCATATTTGAGTTTCAGCATTTGATAATGTTTGACAACTTTGTGCTTGCAACTTATTAAGGAGGTTGAGGTGTCTCCGTCTTGATCCGAAGAAAGGAATGCTAAATCCAATTGACACTTGGATGTGTGGAGGATCAGGAGTAAGGCTGTCTACAGTGACTTCTTTCATATCGAAATTAAAGTCAACTGTAAAGTTGAATAGTAAGTCGATGCCTTGCTTACTAGATGTTTAGATAATTGAAAGATTAAGAAGGAGATTAGGGTTATATCATCACCGAAACACGGAAGATAATAATATGGTGTCAACTTACTCTTCCTTGATGACTTCTACCCCCGATAGAAGATGCACAACCGAACAAAACTTAAGAGTATCATTACTTTCATCCCATATGTTACTAGATGTTACCTCAGTAAAATTGATATCAATTACTACATCGAGTTGATCATGTAGAGGATGTAACTCATAATCTTGTGATATCTTTGGAACCATACTTAGAATAGGCATTCCTGTAATAGAAGTCTCGCAATCACTAGCATATAGTTCAATGCTATATTCACGCTGTGCTCCAATCATATATGTTAGTGTAATATCATCTGTCGCACCCTCTGCAAAGTGGGAATCTACTGATTGATAGATGAGATCCCAATTAACAATACTGGCCGTGGTTTGCAAAGGCAAAGTGATTAGGAGTGTTATCACAGCGGTAATACATGATGGTGAATGCAGCATGATTTGCAATTGTATGACAGTTACATAGCTATATATGCTAGAGAGGCTTAATTACCTATTAACCTCTTCCCCTTTTACAATCTGTCCGTGTTTACAATGTCGTGCTGAGGTGTTTTGATTTTTTACTTCATTTTTCCAATAAATGACAGTTTGGATATGAGTAATACGCATTATACGTGTACTCACTATTACTCCATATGGATATTGTCCCTGATCCTTGATTATTGAATGATAGATGGTGAGATGGAAAGTGGATGCTGCTAGTCGGCCTTTGACTTGGATTGCATTGGCCCCGTGACCATCGTACAGGCATACAGCATGCATTAGCACCTTGATTGCATCTCCACTATTAGGCCCTATACCGGTCACCTATTGGCTCCTAGAATACGTCCAGCACATACCGATGGCGTCTATACCTTTATTACGTTCGGCGGAAGTAGAGATAGCAACACATGACGGCGTATATTACCGGTGCAAAAAAAAGCCACTACATATATAACTCACCCATCTACAAAATTGCTAACAAATAATATAATAGGCAGTTGATGATGTTTGCAATACAAGTATCGCGCCACTATCATAATGTTGACTTTGTAACCAATCATTATTGATTCAAACAGTTTGTTCTTTGAAAAAAAACAGTAGTGTCATTGTAAGATATCAAAGCTATTGTAGTATCAACTAAGATATAAACTTATTAGAGATGAAGTGGCAGTAGTGAAATCTCTTTAGATATCGAGATTGCTCCAATATTAAAGCTCCTATCTTGATGTGGTATGATTATATTTATATTCATATTTAACCGCTCATTCGAATAGTGGTGATGGTGTGATATGATTATTATATTAAACTCATTATAGAACAAATAGATATTCTATACTTGGACTTAATAGAAGAAGTAGACGGGTAGTATTGGATAATGATATGCAACAAAACAAGTTATCTGGTAGTTGAAGACAAGCAATGAGACCCCAACATTCCTCTTTACGTTATATTCTATTCTATGACACAAGGTTCAGGGGTCTGTCCAATCCATTGATTCCAATCAAATAACAACATGTAATTCAAAACAAACGATACTCTTATTCTCGAACAGTAAATATATCTTGAGAGGCCGAGACACCAACGGAGAGTATAGTAGGACATATTATCTATCTTCTACCAGAGGTAGGCGAAAGAAAGAACGGCTGCGATAAGGACCTTGGTAA
>Ga0075439_14408_pt1 | contig 14239 bp, 12 predicted proteins | sample MintriSingleCell_FD_74264 | JGI IMG/M metagenome (GOLD analysis project Ga0075439, IMG submission 74264) | Marine eukaryotic communities from Monterey Bay, USA to study complex ecological interactions - Minidiscus trioculatus JGI Plate_4_G5... | ecosystem: Environmental > Aquatic > Marine >... | reverse complement strand
GACCACCACGTATTGTATAGTAAAATACCATGTTTATTATGGATATACCTTTGGTATGCTGTAGTCTCTACCAAACTGTAGCAGGTTGATAGCCGGTTCGTTAGGAGTAGGTTGGAGGAACTTGGGAGTTATTGCAATGTGTTATTACTAATAGACTAATGCGAGATATTCACTTCACCGACACCAAAGGAAACTAGCGTTGTAAACTAACGAGATAATGGATGTAATCATAATGAAGTACGACATTGGCTATGATATCGTACTGTAGAACATGTATCGTATCGTAACATGGCTAAGGCAATGGCTGGCGCAAAAATTACACGCGTAAGCAATTCAAAGCTTCAATTCATTGCGAAGATGCCTACTACGATAACAATTACACCGTGCAGTCACAACTAGAGAGGTAAGTTTGATACATCCAGCGGCTGGCGACGACCTTTGTGTATTGTTGTTGTTCTTCTTTAGGTGCACGCGCGCGGTGGTAGAGTAGTCCTATATTGTATTTTTCGAACTACAAATTCACATCACTCACTCATATCTTTTGTAAATATCTATCTATCTTTAACCAACCAGAGAATCTATAATAATATACTTATACTAAGCTAAATAAAAATCATGACATCAATAACATCAGCAGCGGCAATGAAATTATTAGACTTGCGTCTCAAACACGCCTCGTCAATAATATCCTCGGCAATTGGTGAATACACCACAGATGGTGGTCAAGAAATTGCCTGTCTAAAAGCTGGTGGTACTATTGATTTATATCGTATAGCTATTACTCAACCGCCACCTACTGAAGAGAGTGATGATGAAGAAGAAGAGAATACAACAACATTGGAATTAATATGCCGTACTGAAACTAAATCAACATTACGTACACTAAGTGCATTACGTATTTCGGGATCAAAGAGGGATGTATTGGTAATTGGTTCTGACTCGGGATGTTTTTCTATATTGGATTATGATAATGTTTCAAATAATAGTGGTAATAAGGGCGCTAATAATAATCAACCAACAATTGTAACAAGTGCAACATATGGTAAATCCGGCATTAGACGTGACACACCGGGTCAATATCTCTCCACAGACCCCAAAGGCCGCGCGGTAATGATTGCATCCATTGAAAAACGAAAGTTGGTATATGTAGTCCATCGTGATTCATCGGGCAAAATAACGCTCGCTTCACCATTAGAGGCACATCGTCCACGAACAGTAGTGTTTGATATGGTTGGTGTTGATAATGGATATGATAATCCAATATTCGCCTGTTTGGAAGTACAATATGATGAATATGATGATTTATTAATTGAAGAAAAGAAGTTAAAAGAAGAGGGTGTAGTAACAAAAGAGGATGTTACAATTGGTCAACACAACGACGGATTTACGAAACAATTGGCATATTATGAATTAGACTTGGGATTAAATCATGTCTCACGACGTTGGGCTACCACATCACATCGTACGGCATGTTGTCTAGCCGCTGTGCCCGGTGGTGCCGATGGACCCAGTGGCGTGTTAGTTGGTGGTGAGAATTATATTGAATATGTACATGAGGGTATGTCAGCACCACCATCTCAAACAAGCAAAGGAGGGAAAATGAAACCAAAACGTATGATTTGTGTTATACCACGTCGGGAATTACATCCACAAAATAAAGGGATATTAATAACATCCATTACTGTATTGAAACAAAAGAAGGGAAAGTTCTTTGCATTGGCACAGTCCGAGTTGGGTGATGTATACAAAGTTACATTGCAATTACCCAAAGATGATAAAACTACAGTAGTTAGTATGACTGTGTGCTTATTAGATACACTGCCAGTGGGTACTAGTATGAATATTAGTAAATTGGCATTATTATTTGTATCATCTGAATTTGGTGATCATAACTTATATCAATTTGATGCTATTGATATTGAAGAGAATGCAATAAAGAGTACATCAACACAGACTATCGAGGCATTAGTATCAAGTGGTAATGATAATGAAGATGATTATTATTCAACAAGTGAGGTGGCCGCTAGTATTGCACCGACATTTAAACCAACGACACTTAAGAATTTACACAAGGTGTACACCATGGATAGCTTAGCACCAATTACGTCAGTGTTGGTGGGTGAATTGGCAGGGAATGAAGTTAGTCCACAGATATATACTTTGTGTGGTCGAGGACCAATGAGTTCATTACGTGTATTACGACATGGACTGTCAGTTACTGAGTTGGCAGTGTCAGAACTACCAGGTGTACCCGGGGCGGTATTTAATGTCCGTGATGATACAACAATGGGTAAGAATGGGAAGTTTTATGATCGGTACATTGTTGTTTCATTCGCAGACGCGACATTGGTATTATCAGTGGGAGAAACAGTCGAGGAGATGGGAAAAGAGTCGGGATTTTTAACAACCGAACCAACCTTGGCATGTTCAGCCTTGGGAAGTGGCGGGGATGATGGACGAGGTGGAGGTATTGTTCAGGTATATCCCGGTGGTGTACGACATATCCAACGTGGATCTGTCTCACAGTGGCATGTGCCTGGTATTAAGAAAATTGAATGTGCATCTGCCAATGAATCTCAAATATTAATTGCATTGGTGGGTGGGGAGTTAATTTACTTTGAATTGGATCCAATGTCGGGTAATCTTATGGAAGCTGCCACCCGTGATGTGGGTGCTGACGTGTGTTCATTGGATGTGGGAGCTGTACCAAAGGGGAAGAGTCGTAGTCTGTTTGCCGCGGTTGGATGTCGCGATTCGACTGTTCGATTATTAAGTTTGGCACCCACGAGCTTACTCGAGCAGAAGAGTAGTACGGCATTAGGAACGACGAGGCCTCATTCGGTTGCATTGTCAAATGTTGAGGGTGCAGATGGTGCTAGTGATCTTTCACTAACTGTTGGATTAGACGATGGTTCCGCTTTACGAGCTGGCGTCGATCCCATCACTGGGGCCATTTCGACATCTCCCTCAAGGCGATTCTTGGGTGCAAGACCTGTTGCAGTATCACGCATCACCCTTCAAGGATCACACTCGACCTTACTCTTATCATCAAGGCCGTGGATTGGACGATCTGGCAAGGGACGCCATGCAATGGCACCCATGAGTTATGCCCCACTGGATCATGGATGCTCATTCTCCAACGAGGCTGTGAAAGAGGGTATCGTAGCAACATCAGGGAACACACTTCGAATCTTGTCTGTTGGTGGTGAGAGTGATGCTGCCGCTGTTGCCAAACTTGGTTCAGAAGATGACGAGGCATTTAATTCCAACCGTATTGATCTTCGTTACACTCCCCGTCAAATGTGTTTACTATCTGCAAGAATCTCAGAAGTTTCGCGAAAGATAGTCCTTGCAGTAGTTGAAAGTGATGCTAATGACTTCGGCGAAGAGGAGAAGAAGGCAATGGGCTTTGACGGTACTGGCAAGAACAAGACCGATTCTAAGAAGAAGGAGAACAAGGATGGTGATGATGCCATGGATATGGACATGGATGAAGATTCTGATGAAGAGGAGAAGAAGGATGGGGACGCTGACGAGGATGATGACGACGAGGAGGAGGATGACACAAGGGTCACTCCAATTCGTGGACCCATCCCATCAGAACAAGGACATTGGGGATCATGTGTTCGTCTTGTTGACCCGGCAAATGCCTGCACTACACTCAGTTGTATGGAAATGAATAGGAATGAGGCAGCACTCTGTTGTGCTTCTGTTCGATTCCACTCTCGTGGAGGTGAATCGTTGCTAGCGGTTGGTACCGTCACAGGCATGACAATGCATCCACTTAGTTACAAGGAAAGCCATGTAGTTTTATACCGTGTTGTGAATGGAGAACGTCTTCAGCTATTGCACAGAACCAAGGTCGAGGATGGCCCAGTCTTATCGCTTGTACACTTTCAAGGTAGATTACTTGTCGGTGTTGGGAAAATCGTACGTCTCTACGAAATGGGTAAGAGACAACTTTTGAAGAAGTGCGAGCTTCGTGGATTCCCCACAATGGTCAAAACACTCCAAGCTGCCGGAGACAGAGCCTTTGTTGGAGATATGATGCAATCTGTGTCATTCATTCGATATAATTCTACACAGAACAAGCTCCTTCTCGTTGCTAAAGACCGAAGTTCACGTCCCATCACATGTCAAGAGCTACTTGATATCAATACTGTGGCCGTGGGTGATAAATTTGGCAACGTTTCTGTCTTGCGACTGCCTAAAGGAGCAGATGTTGGTGCCATTGATGTTACCGGTGCTCGAGCACTCTGGGATTCGTCACGAGAAGATGCTACTCCCAAGCTCGAAACACTCTGCACATATCACGTTGGTGAGGTTGTTACTTCAATGACCCGTGCTTCATTAGTAGCGGGAGGTGCCGAATCACTAATTTATGTAACAGTTACTGGACGAGTTGGAGCGTTCGTACCTTTTACATCAAGGGAAGATGTCGAATTCTACTCCTCTCTTGAGGGCTACTTACGAGCAGAAGCACCCAGGCCTACTGGTCGAGATCCACAAGCTTATCGATCGTACTATGCACCTATGAAACATATTGTTGATGGTGACCTCTGTGATATCTATGCTCAGTTGCCATATGAAACGAAACAAAAGATTGCAGAGCAGCTAGATCGGTCTGTTGGGGAAGTAATGAAGAAGCTTGAGGATACTCGCAACGCTTTACTTTAGGGGAATACAAGTTTATGTAGCATGTAATATTAAAACGATGATTATTCTTAAATAGTTACTCTGCTATATCTTCATTAGACTTATACCCTATCAACTTTTAGTGGGCTGCAGTACAGTATCCGGCAATTCATCTGGTAGTACATTGTCAGGAACATACCTCAAATCATTCATTCTTGCAATACCATCTAAACCAGTTTCATATATTTCATGGCATTTAATCATATTCTTCATTACATTATTTCGGCGTTCCATGAGACTTTGATTATCTTTCTTAACTGCTTCCAATTCTCTCTTGAGCTGTTTAACTTTTCTTTCACTAGCTGTTTCAGTTTGTTCTTCTTCGTTATCATTAATAACTTCTTCATCTTCATCACACTTGGATTTACTATTTGTAGCGTCATTAAATAGAGGAACCACGCTATCTAGTACTTTCGCATTATCTTCAGCCTTTCTCTTTTTACTATTCTTCTCAGCTGATATTGCAGATGACAGAATAGAAAGACTAGATGACGCATATTGACCTACCGGCTGGACTTTATTAGTAGCGGCAACTCTATTGCTGCTGGTTTGCTGTTGGGTGTTTGCAGCAGCAGTTCTTTGCTGTACTTGTTGTTGTTGGATGTATTGCTGCTGTGCGTATTGTTGTTGAGTCTGTTGTGCGTATTGTTGTTGTGTTGCAGTACGTTGTGGTTGTACCGGTTGTTGTTGACGCTGATATGCATTTAGATTAGTTGGTATTACGCCTCCAACAGTAGGATAAGTGTATTGTCCGCCAGTATGAGTATTCATGATGTGTTATCTTTGACTTTGACTTTGAGTGTTGATATTTTTAATTTGATGAGCTTAGTTATTTACAGATGACCCCAGACCTTATACTCGAAAGAGCTTTAAAACTGAGTATTTGTTGATATATCTGATATACAGAGCATATTACATATTAATGGATTGCACACATAATAGAGCACTCGGTTATGGCAACAAGTAAGGATAAGGATACCCTCACTACCTACTATATTGTACTTACATGAGAGTGCATGATGCCCGTAAAATTTTGATAAGAATATGAACTAACTGATTCAAGTTGTAGTGTTCGATATGATGAGATGGAGTGTGTGATATGAATGGTATACCATGGTACCACGCCCATCATTAGCAGTGCATAGACGATGTAAAAGAACTCGTCCGTCAGCAGTGCTTGTCTTTTTCGCAGCGATACTACATCTTTCTTCATCTTGCTGCTGTTACTGTTATGCTTTTCAAATACAAAATCAAGTTGCATCACATCATGCAATAAATTGTAGGAGAAGAAGACCATATAGACTGATAAACATGGCAAAACATGATAGAGAAGAAGATGGAAGTGTTTTAGGTGCTTCTCTACTATTTGCTGGGATAGGTAAGATGGTTTTCTTCTTCATATATATTATGCACCACTTTCTTATCAACTTTATATATCTCATGACTTCAATTTCATCCATCAGCTGTTGGAGCAGGTATGATTGCCCTACCTGCAGAAACAGTGGATGCTGGTTTCATTCCGTCCATATTTGGATTGTCTTTATGTTGGATATTCACATATGTTTCATCACTAGTGACGCTTGAAGCAAGCTGGTTAGCAAGCTCTACATCTACATCTTCATCATCTGAAAAAAATGAGGGCAGCTTTCTTTCCATTGCTCGTACCTCTTTGGGAGTACCTGGTGAAATATTGACAGCATTCTTGTTCTATTTTCTATTAACAGCAATCATAGTTGCCTATGTATCAGAAGGGGGTAGTTTAGTATCTCAATTCACAAGAGAAGTGTCATCTATTAATGCATCTCCTGCAGTTGGTTCATTAGTTTTTACATCATTCTTTGCTTTATTGGGAATTAGTGGTACTTCTGCAGTTGATAATATCAACAGAGTGTTTGTATTTGGTTTAGTATTGTCCTTCATCTGTCTAGTTTCATTCGGATTGCCTATGGTCAACATGAACAATCTACTTCAGCATTCTGATTTCGATATGGTTTATCCGAATGTCATTTCAATAGGAATATTATCATTTGGGGCGCAAAATGTCGTACCAACATTACTTGAATATTTGAACTATGACACAATAAAAACACGACAAGCTATACTTATTGGTAGTCTTATACCATTGATCTTGTACACAATATGGGAGGGAGTCTTTCTTGGTTTAATTGACTTATCTAATGCAAATGAATCGAGCAAGTTAGAGGTTGTGTCAGTGCTAGGGAAATCTGGAGGACCCATTGTAAAGGATTTGGTAGAACTATTCTCCTTGTGTGCAATCTGTAGCTCGATGGCTGGTGCTTCCGTATCTCTCATCGATTTCTTTCAAGATGCAATAAGTACAACATCATCAAAGAGTGAATCGGAAGGAGTATCAGTGGAGGAATCTATGTCAAGCGTTTCCAAAACTCGGCTCCTAGCCGCATTCCTAGCTCTGGCACCACCGGTTTTATTGGCTTATTCATATCCTGATATCTTTCTTGTAGCGCTCGAGGAAGCTGGATTGCTGGGAGGTGTATCTTTGTATGGCATTATACCAGCAATCTGTATACTCTCTTTCAGTCGGGTCTCAACATCAGAAGAGGGGATGCCGGGGAAACTAGCTGGAGGTGATGTTACTCTGGTTGCTCTGGCTGCAATATATGTTGCTTTGATCGTCCCTGAGGCTCGACACCTGTTGTCATGATAGACTCATAAACAAACACAAAATATTATTTGAAACCTGGAGCTGGTGCCACCAATGCTCTAGCTCGTAACTATTGTCATCATAATAAATATAGAAGCAAAACAGACTCTTGTGTTGTAGAGTAGTAGTAGAAGTAGTAAATCCATGTTGCTCTTAGCTAGGTTGCTTCTAGTTGTTAGGTCAATCCTGTCGACTCTCATGAGCTAAGATACTACCTAAAAGTGCCCACCTCAGTCCTAATAGGATTAGACATCAGGAAATATCATACTTATAGCGGCGGTATCAATGCAAACTGATTTGTGCATTGCAAGATACCAAATAGTTACAACAATACAAATAACACAACACAATTTTTCAAAAACCCTAATATACGTACCACAAACTAATAATGTCCACCCTCCAAGCAACATCTGATCATTTGGTGAGGTCTACACAGACACTCCTACTAGATTCACAAATTAGAGATTGGGTTGTATTGCCTCTTTTAGTTATAATGATAGCGGCTGGTCTCTTACGTGCGCATGTAGGTAGATTACTTCGGCCACCACCCAAACCAATTCCCTTTACTGATGCCAGGGCAAAGAGTGCATTACTTCGGAGTTCACGTTTAAGAAGTGGTGCTGGTGGATTTTTATCTAGTAGTCGATGGGAGGCACGGAGAACTGCATGGAGTGCACGAGAAGATCAGGGAAATAATACCAAAGGATGGCTCCGTGTAGAAGCAACACGTGCGGAGACAGACAAGAAGTTGCAAGAGGCAATAAAGGCACAGAATGGTGAAAATGAAGCTGCTGATCCAATGGCTAGTGCCATCCCTGGTATGGATCCTAGTGCCATGATGGTAAGAATGTGCATTGACGTTTGTGTATGTTGGCTTGATTTAACATTTATCTCAATTCCTAACTTTTTGTATTAAAGGATGGAATGAAGGGGAATATGGCAGCAATGGTACAAAATATGGTAATGATGCAGGGGATATCTCATTTCTTCAGAGGGTTTGTATTAGTTCGAGTACCTTTCCCCTTAACTCGGGGTTTTAAAGGTATGTTTCAACGCGGACTATTCGACTTAAATACATTGGATACATCATATGTTAGTTCGGTTAGTTGGTATTTCTTGGTAATGTTTGGATTACGAGCATTCTTTAGATTAGCCATGGGTGATCCTCTACAAGAGGAAATGGAAGGGAATGAAATGCAGAAACAATTAGGCAAAGATTACGGTGGCGGAGGTCCACCAGGTCAACAATTTGATGCTGCTAAAATGTTGAAAGCAGAAGCAGATAATCTGGAATTAATTAATGTTAGATCACGCAGATTTAAGATTGACGATGCAGAGAAGAATCTACTTGGTCGACGATATCCTAAGAAAAAGAAGAAGACGTGTCAAAGTGCTGATGTATTGTTTGGTTTATCTTCCAAGAGCAAATCTTCGAAACAAAAGAAGAGTAAAGCGGCTCCACAACTGACAAAAGAGGACTAGTATAAGTAATCAATAAACCTAATACCGTGAATGATTTCACTTTCTCTGTTCTGTGTTGTAACATCTGACTTCCTCACTCACACTTCGGGCCCATAAGAATAAAAGGATACCGCATCCTCAAAAAAATGCAATCAATGACGAGAGGGGCTGATAATATTAAGTTTATTGGTGTCAAATCTCAACAATCGATGACACCATTGTCCAAAGCATGCAAAGCGCAACAATATAAAGCTATTGATATCCTAATTCGTTGTTGCAACAGAGACCGTGCGCTCATCTAAACCAACATCTAACTACAAAATGGTAAAACCTAAAGCTAGCAGAGGACTTCGAGTTGATGGATCATCTCAATGCCCATCTACCAATATAAAAGCGGAGAGAGATGCTCTAATGAATGAAATTGCTCAAATTGAGCAGTGGTGGCGTACTGACCGATGGAAAGGTACTACGAGGACTTTTTCAGGTGAGTATAGATAGTATGTCGTATGTATAGTATCTGAAAGATATCTAATGATGTGCACATAATCTAATGATATATGATCTTGATCTTTCAACACGGCCACACTACGACAAACACACAGCTGCTGATGTTGCATCACTACGTCCATCATCCGCTGCGCGTCCATCTGGAGCAATGTCTCGGAGCTGTTCATACTCCAATGCTTCATCACGCAAACTCTACTCTCTTCTAACATCGCTACATGCATCTGGTGGATATTCACATACCTTTGGTGCTTTAGATCCTGTGCAAGTTGTGCAAATGGCTCCTCGTAAGTTCTTCTTTGTTGTATCTACTATTGAATTGATGTAGCTATAATATACTGTACTCATCATGTGTGTGATCTTTACATATTATATGATATGATATCTATTCCAGACTTGAGTAGTATCTATGTGAGTGGATGGCAATGCTCAAGTACTGCAAGTAGTACTAATGAACCAGGGCCAGACTTTGCAGATTATCCCATGGATACTGTACCAAAGAAGTGTAAGTGCTATGTTGGTTTTGTTTGTTATGGTATTTGATCTGTATGTTTATATATACTTTACATATATCATATGTACGGAGTCTAACAATCAAATCTCCGACAAATCAATATAGGTGATCAACTAGTACGTGCTCAACTTCATCATGATCGTCGTCAGAATGAAGAACGAGCCTCAGCTATTCTCTCAGGTCAAAATCCAGGACCTAAAGTTGATTACCTCACCCCTGTCGTTGCCGATGGTGATACAGGACACGGAGGACTCTCAGCTGTTATGAAACTAGTCAAGCTTTTTGTGGAGGCAGGCGCTGCTGGTGCACACTTTGAAGACCAAAAGCCAGGAACAAAGAAGTGTGGACACATGGGAGGTAAAGTCTTGGTTGCTACACAAGAGCATGCAGATCGATTGATTGCAGCAAGGTTGGCTGCTGATGTACTTGGCGTTGAGTTAGTTATCGTTGCAAGAACTGATGCCGAGGCAGCTACATTGTTAGACTCGAACTGTGACGGCAGAGATCATCCTTTTATTTTGGGAGCCACCGTACCTGGATCAATCTCACTGAAGGAGGCAGTTGCCAATGCGGTGGCATCTGGTGGAGGAGATGCAGTAAGTATTGAGCAAGAATGGACAGCCAAAGCTCGACCGATGACATTTGGAGAGGCAGTACTTGAAAAGATTCGGTCTCTGCGTATCAGCGAAGGACAAAAGCGTAACATGGCAAGTAAATGGGAAGCAAGTGATCCTAATGGCTTGAGTAATGCCGAGGCAAATCGTGTCGCCGACTCAATCTTTGGCAAGAAGAATTCAATCTACTTTGACTGGGAAGCTTGTCGTGTTCGTGAAGGATACTATCGTATCAAGCCTGGCATCGACTATTGTATTCGTCGTGCTCGTGCTTATGCTCCTCATGCAGACTTGATATGGATGGAGACTGGCAAGCCTGGTATTCCAGATGCACGCAAGTTTTCTCGTGGTGTAAAGAGTGTATTCCCAAATCAAATGCTTGCCTACAATCTCAGTCCTTCCTTCAATTGGGACGCCAGTGGTATGTCAGATCAAGAGTTGGCTCGCTTCAACGATGACTTGGGAAAGCTGGGATATGCTTGGCAATTCATCACACTAGCAGGGTTTCATTCCAATGGTCTTATCGTGACAAAGCTTGCTCGTTCTTTTGGTGATCAAGGTATGCTTGCATATGTACGAGATATTCAAAGACAAGAGAAGGTAGAAGAAGTGGAGCTTTTGAAACATCAAAAGTGGAGTGGAGCCGAACTTGTTGATCGGTAAGTCATGTTATTTGTTAGTCGATATAGGGTGTCTTTGTTGTTTCGTCCGGTGAGCACATCTTATGTATACTTTCTCAATTGCAACTAACATCAAACTTCAATATACTCTTAGTATGGTAAATGTAGCAAGTGGAGGTCAATCATCTACTGCTGCTATGGGAGCTGGTGTAACCGAGGATCAGTTTTCAAAGCATTGAGTTGGTAACGTAGTGTAGTGCTGGTTTTGCATGCTTTGTGAACATATCTGGTGGTGGTGTACATTTATGTCTTGATGATTATCTGTAGATGCTTCTTAAATTAGATGAGATGCTACTTAATGCTATGTGCAGCCCAGTAGTTTACTTTGCCTTTGTTCACAACAGACAGATAGATTCACGCACAAACTCGTGCGTGTGAAAGAAAGAAAGGCATATGCTAATTTAGTATGTATTTTGTCGTAGTTCCCAAGAAGTATTGATCTTGAAGCAATCTTTTATTAGGGACTTATTTAGAAAGCTGAGTGGTTGTGATGATGTCAACCATCTGCTTCTGATTCATAATTCCATAGTCATTGCAAAGAATAATAGAGCTCATCATTATAATACGATTGGGTAAGGCGGCTATTGATAACAATGGCGGCAGACCATAGGAGGTCGAAGGTCGATGCACTGCTCGAGCAGGAGACTCATCAACAGTTGAATTCTTCTAGCTGCTCGACGACACGTCTCAATTCAGCATGGCGTCATAAGGTTATTCATTGGTATTTCAAATTGGTGGGAGCATTGCACCGTCAGAATACTACTGCTACTTCCAATGGTACATCGAGGACTAGTGGTGATCCATTCAACAGAACAACAGTGCATATATCTGCATATCTGTTGGACAATTATCTCATGTCGATGTCTCAAGAACAAGCTATGCGTTATCGACACAACCGTCCAGCCTATCAACTACTTGCAACTACCTGTCTATTGCTCGGTATTCGCATTGCAAAGCATGATGCTATCAAGTCATCATTATCGAGTGCACAAGATGTGAACGAGTCGCCAGCTGAGCAGAGTTGTGGGATGAAGCGAGCCAAAAAGTGTACAAACATGTCTCTCATGTCGGCATCATCTACTGATAGTGGCCCATCATCATCTCCTCCAAGTCCTCCTGGTATTGCAATTCCAAACGCAACTACCATTCTAAGCATGAGTGCAGCTCCTAATTCTATCACTGAGCAAAATGTGTTAGATATGGTCAAGAAATTGACAAGCTCACGAGACTTTCCAAGATCAAAGGTTGTCACAGCACTTGATTACATTTATGCATTAAGTGCATCAAGTTCTCAAGTTTCAGAAGAGGATGGCCAGTCCATCTCTTTGGGAACACAAGATGTCGAAGAGGCATCACGCATCACTGATACTCTTTTGTCAGATGTGAATATTATATCAACTCCTCCGAGTGTTGTGGCATGTGCTATTATCACATTAGCCCTCTCAAGGTCCAATGCTTTGAGCAACCTTGATATGACATCTATTCGTCAGAAGGTATTCTATTCTATCTTTGGATCCAAGGTTGATCCTGATTTGCAAATTGCAACACTCAGGGCTGAGACAACCGTTGGAGTTACAGCTCCTCCTCCAAGATATCGTCGTCCTGTCCCTATTACCACTCATCATATTATTCCATTCGATTAATAAAGAGTGTGAGTAAGACCCCCAAGATATCAGATGCGAGTATAGACCAATGCACTCGCTCCCTCATCTCGACGAGAAGTTGTGGAGCGGCCATATCGTGTGTCAAGGGCATGTATATAGAGGGCTTGCAGTAAAGCTACCTGCGTTACATGTAAATATTTTCATGCAGGGCATTCCCTCATCATCCCTGATATATAGAGTCACGATTATTCTATGGCCCCACAAGTTGATTGTCAAGAAAAATGCACATCTTCATCTATAGAGAGTGACCTTCAGGATCAAAACTACAGGTCTGGGTAGAAGATGCTGTTATCTGTTTGAACTATTAGAGTTAGAAAGTCCCAAGTCAAGACTACAAGGACATTTATACATTTCCTTATTCATGGAGATACTTTGTTTGGAACATATACAAGTACCATGAAGTCATATATCCAAGAACAAAATCTTTTCAAGAAATACGTTATGGACAACTATATATAAACACAGATGGAGTTACTTCTAGCATGATAACTGATGAAGTACCATCATTCATAACTACTATAAAGCTCACATTAAGGTGATATGTTCTCTAAAGTTTACATACTCTACAAGTGTAGTGTACATCATGTCATGCTGTTTAACTTATACATTTCTTATCTCTACTTCTCCTAAAGTTTGCTATACTTCTCCCTGTTCATTTCTTCTGTCTTTTGTTTATTTGGTTTGCATCAGCGTGCATACCCTTACACTGCCAAGGCACCGCGCCGCCAGCAAGTGTTGAAACTTGCTTCTTAAGATCATCAATATCCCATTTCGTCCTAGGATCATCATCATCGACATACCTCCTTGCAAGAGTAATCCTATTGCCAACTCGTATGACACCCATTGAGATGAAATGCCCAAACTCGTTCTCTCCGACTGGATTAAGATAAGAGAGATGATAGTGACTAAGTTAGTGTATATGGTTTGCAAAGACAATCAAAGGAAGATACAGTAAGGCCAAATGAAGCAGTCAAATCACAAACACTTCATACTAAACACACGAATTCATATGATAAAATAATAAACGCGGACTTTCCTGCAAGCACAGTATTTTCTAATGATTTTGGTTTACCCATCCAGTGCAGTGATTTTGAATAGAAGTACATGTCATGTCGATCATCTATGTGTTTCTTTTTCTCCTTTCCTTCTCCCAGATCATATCCACTTCCCCCAGTCATTGAAAGTAAACGTAAAGATTTGTCATCGGCGAGAGATTCAGCAGTACCTTCGACCTCAAATTGATTCTCAGACGATACGAATTCATTAAAAGCTCCCCTTTTTGGTATATCTACTTTGGTAGCATCAGGCTCGTCATAACCAATCCAAGTACCACTCCATACGAACTCCTCCTCATCATTGTTTTTTCCTCCCCCATTCTCCTCTTTATCCTTTTCTGACAAGATACCATCCCACACAAATAAAGT
>Ga0075439_13652_pt1 | contig 14245 bp, 13 predicted proteins | sample MintriSingleCell_FD_74264 | JGI IMG/M metagenome (GOLD analysis project Ga0075439, IMG submission 74264) | Marine eukaryotic communities from Monterey Bay, USA to study complex ecological interactions - Minidiscus trioculatus JGI Plate_4_G5... | ecosystem: Environmental > Aquatic > Marine >... | reverse complement strand
AATTACTCGGAGTAGAAATAGTGGTGGTGGCGGTGGTAAGAAGAAGAAGAAGATGTCGGCTGGTAAGTGGAATTGTTATATGTTTCTAATTTTGCACTGCTATATGCGGTATTCTAACTGATGTATTATATCACCCTTGCAGATGGATCTAGAGGCTTTTCGACATTCCCAGCATGGAAGAATCAAACCTATCCAGGAACCGGTGTAAAGGTTTCTGGAGGTCACAATACACTTCCTGTAAAGCCTGGTCTTCCTCAAGGTCGTTCATTTCATACTACTACAGCAAATATGGCCCGACGTGGTGGCGGCCCTCGTCAACGAGTCATGGGTTGTGCCGGAGCAATGGCCATGTCAGCATTCTTCTTTACTGTATGCCTACTACTACAGGTTGATGCAAAGTCCGCACTGTCAATCAATCATGTCGATAGACACATGAAGTCATCTCTCGTTTCAACACCATCCCTCAGCTTAAGAGGTGGTGGTGATATAAATGAAATGATTGGCCCTCCTCTTACGCCTCCTATCGAGTTTGCTCATGGTACTACAACACTTTCGTTCATCTTTCAGGGGGGTATCATTGCAGCTGTTGATTCACGAGCAAGTATTGGCAACTTTGTTGGCAGTAAAACAGTTCAGAAAGTTCTTCCAGTGAGTAGAAACATATTGGGGACAATGGCTGGTGGTGCAGCTGATTGTAGTTATTGGATACGCTTCCTGCGATCTGAAGCCAAGATGCATGAACTTTTAAATGAAGGCAGAGGCATTAGTGTTGCCAGAGCAAGTCGAATCATATCGAATGTGTTGTATCAAAACCGTGGCCTTGATTTGAGTGTTGGTACAATGATAATGGGATACCATCCAAGAGATGGCTTTAACATTTACTTTGTTGACAATACAGGTGTACGAATTCCTGGTGATTGTTTCTCCGTCGGTTCTGGATCAACGTTTGCCTTGGGGATATTAGATACAGAAGAGTCGAGATTTAACATGACAGAAGAGGAAGCAGTCTCTCTTGGAATTAAAGCCATTCGACATGCCACACTTAGGGATGCTGGAAGTGGTGGTTACATTGGAGTTTATCTCATCACAAAGGAAGGTTGGCGTAAGGTATTCAGTGAGGATCTTGCTTCAATGAGGTGAGAAGCCGACATCGAATCCAAGCCCAAGAAGATTTGTTGGATTGAGCTCGCTTTCAGAGACAGCGTTCTCGTTGCTAGACTTGAGATTTGCGCACAAAATAAATAAACAAAGACTTACTTAGCTACTAACAATGGGAAAGATTAAGCTTAGCAATAGAATCATGTGGAATATCCTACTCTTTATCATCGTTCTTCACTTGGCAAGAGCTCATTTGTACCTCAGACATCTCTGCAAAGAAAGACAAATCTTTACTCAAGTTTAACGAATGGATTTGGTCATCTCTATCGTGACGAACCTCATGAATTGGAGAGAGAGTTGATCAATAAAGAGGAACACAACCCCAAGCACAGTTCTTTCCATGTAGAGTATGGAATACAATCTGTAGATGATAAAACAGATCCTGCTCATTCAGTGCATCATCACTTGATTGAAGTTGATCATGATAAATTGAATGATTTAGACCTGAAGGCTCAGATAGCTTGGCAGCCAGTAGAAGTGCATGAGATGAATGTTGATGCTGTGACAGTATTGGCAGCTTGTTTTGCAACGCTCGCCCTGATATTATTTACAGTTCCACAATGAAAACATATTTAGCTAGAGATTGTTATAACTTAGATATAAAGAAATGAGCTGCACATATCATATGTCATTCCTTCTAACCACAGAAAACACCCCCAGCCGTGACTGAATAAGGATAAACACCTCCAGCATCTTCCTTATTCAAAGTTGCAACAACATCATAACCTTTTTGATCTTCTTGTGTTCCTTCTACTACATGATGAAGTGCCACCCGATGTGATACCATCTTATCAAAAAGAGTTGCACCACCTCGTTTACTACCACTGCTGTTGCTATTTGGTATACTTCTAGAAGTAGCAATTATTGCAACCTCATGCTCTTCTCGAAGACGAATCAATTGTCGGTAGAATTCATTCCTTTCCGATAGACCCGTGTTACTACCACTACTTTTGCTACCACTGGAAGTAGAAGATGTAGTAGGAAGGCTTTCAAGATGACGTGTAGATGCATCCAAGGTAGTGAGTGAATCAATCATGATCAATGTAGGTGGCTGTTGCTGATTATGTTTGCCAACACTCCTTGACTTCTGTGGCGAGCTTGACTTCTTTGGAGAGCTCATGCTCTCATTAACCAAGCCTCTCTCCTTGTCCAAGTTATGCCCTAATGCTTCAATTGTTGCAACTAAACTGAGATATGTAAAATCTCGAGGTTGAACTATATTGATCCGTCCCAAACAAGAGGTAATTGCCAGTTCAATTTGACGTTGTTCGTTCATGGTTGTGCCAATCATCTCCTCTTCTCGTGGAGATGATTTGTCCCCTGTTGCATTTAACTTCCAGTGTTTGGTTTGTTCTCTCTTCCACTGACGAGCTGCAGCTGTCTCATCCCATCTTCGAAGAACTGCTTCTCGGACTGCTAAAATGAGTTTGACTGCATGTATACCCTTTTCAAGATCAAGGATAACAACCCGAGGCTCAATCGTTACTGAAGGTGAAGAGCTAGCCAGCTTACGCCGTTTTGACGATCGAGGAGATTGTCCCCCCAAAAGACTTGTATTCTTTTGTGGGGTATGATTACTGGTAGAAGAGCTACCACTATCTTCACATTCCATTTCTAAAAAGATATTAGAAGTGCTAGCAACATATCGTGCAGCTGCTGCAATTAATATGGAAGTTTGGCCACATCTAGCAGGACCGTTCTATATATATTCGAGCAGATGTGATTATCATTAGCGTTTATAAATACATGAGTAATTAAACAAAATCAAACATCATATCATATCTTACCAACTCCAATACCATACGAGATTCAGTATGTTGCTGATCACTCTCTGCTTTAGATTGCTGCTGCTGAGATGTAACTATAGAATCTTTCCCAAGTATTGCATCAATAAATGATATCCCCAATCCCTGAGGTATGAATGAATTAATAGCAAATGCATCACTTTCAGTTTCCTGTGCACAATCTGCATTAATTTTAGTCATTTGTTCAATTGATAATGCATTTGATGTTTGATAATATGAGGAGTTGTTATTAGTTTGCTGCTGTTCATCTGCAGTTGCTGATGCATTTGTTCCATTGTCATGCGTAAATTTGATTTGGAATTCCTTTTGTTTACGACGCAATCTTCTTAGAATACGACGCAACTTCTTCGTTTCTTGATCTCTCAATGATAGCTGGGTATTATTATATTGTGGTGCATGAATATCCATAGAGTTTGTTGTTGATGTAGGGGGCATTGATGAAAGACAGCACCGAGAAGCCACAAGTGGATAGGATGCTAACCACTTTTCAAATGGTCTATTAGCTGATCGTATCGCCTTGTTCATTTCCTTTCTCTTATCTTCAACATTATCATTTTTTGTAATATTGCCATCTTCATTGTCACTTTCTAAACCACTATCACTACTCTCTTCACTGCTACTGCTACTGCTTATACCAGCCTGTCTCCGGGCACGTCTTTTGGCACTACGATTATACCAAGTTGAGGCTGTCTCATGATAGGGGTTATCATAATCTTCTGAACTCGAATCATCATTTATTTCTTCAATGTTGTCATTATTACATTGCTCCTCAATCTTATTCTTATTATCAACCACACCGCCGCCACCGCCACTTATCCTACGACCACTTGATGGGCGAAACACCATTATATCAACCCTTTAATCACTTCTAATTGATATATACTCAAACACTCTCCCCACAATAGCTGCCAAGAATGGGAAATTTCAACTAAAACTCGGAAACTTCTAAAATCTCGGTCGCTTCTACGCGTCTAATATGTAGCCTACGATAACACAAAGGTATAGTTCTTTTACTACGCGTTGTAATATCCCATATTGAAAGAGTAGGCGGTAAGGATATACTGTTTATGGGTAGTATTGTTGACTATTGAATCACCCAATGTTACTATAATACTTGATAATTGCAACACTTCAATTATTGCATCACACAAACACTATTATATAAACATTGTCAAACGATTTAGTATTAATCAAGTTATATCGAGACACGGAGTACAAGTACATTAATTACAAACAAGGTAATATACAAACATACAACCAATACAAAATACAATATGTCCAGCGGAGCAGACCGATCATCAATCGAGATCAAAGTCTTACTTAAAAACTTAGATCCAACAAAGACAAATCTCAAACATAAAGATAGATTACGTCGATTAAACAAATTCCGTAATTATGTAACCACCAAACCCTCACCTGAATTTTATGATGATGATTATTGATTATTATTACTTGATGATGACCTATATGGGGGATGTGCGGAGAGAGATGATATAGACAAATGTGAGGAGTTAGGCAACCTTGCCCAAACTGTGATCAGCAGTCTGGGCAGGGACGAGCAAAACAAGAAGCAAAGGGTGGCAGGAGTTGTACGTGCTCCAAAGCCTATTGAAAAGGTTATTGTGCCACTGAAACACCATTGTTCAACGTGAGAGTAGCTATGATTGCCAAGATAGTAGTAATAGTGTGAAGCTTGTTCATTGACCTTCCAATACAAGGGATCGTCGAAGAGCCAAGATACGACACATGGTCCAGCCAAGGATATTGAATGATATACGGCAGCAAAGGGTACTCGTATATATGAACGGGCACGGTGAGTAGTTGAAAAGATGCCCGGATCGAACTGCCATAGCCAGGGTAGATACTGATCAGATGTATATGTCACGATATTGTTCAGCATCGGCGATGTAACTTGGCCATTATGCTTGAGTCTGCGTCGTTGTTGTGGATTTGATTTGAAGAGTATATCAAACACACTCCGCCCTTGGGAGTACGGGCCAAACTCCTTCCAATACCAATAAGGCACGAGAAGTATACCGAAAAGAGGCGATTGGATGTGATATAGACAGCCTCCAACGTCGTTCGAGAGTGATATAACAACCGAACGGGCAAGGACATATGATATGATGATGAAGACTTGAATCCGACGAGCCATGCCAAAGATAGAAGTCTGGATGGAATGTATACAGCCACGGACAGCCTTGGAGATTGACTCAACAACGAAGAGGGTAATGGTATACGATATGGCACAGAAGACATATGTTCGACGAGCCAAGCCCAAGATAGGAGCCCGAATGAAGTATAGATAGCATCCAATAGTCGTGGAGACAGTTGCAGCGACCAAATGGACAAAGGTATATAATATGGCAACCAAGACATTAGTCCGACGAGCCATGCCAAAGATAAATGCTTGGATATGGTATAGACAGTCTCGGGTGGCCTCAATGAAAGGTAGTACAACAACCGAATGGATAATGGCCTTGACAATCGATATTCGGATAAGACGAATCATGCCGATAGTATCTTCATAGATGGATACAGCAACGGTATGGACAAGGACATATGATATGATGGCTGAGACTTGAGCTAGACGAGCCAAGGCGAATGGCAAATGTATCAGCTTGAGAAGAAACGCTTGACCCGTATCAAGGAGGCATTGGAAGATGGCACAGATTGTGGATGCAACCTTGCATCGTTTGGGTCCTTGTTTGGGGTTTGAATTGAACATGATATCAAAGACGCTTCTTCCGTGCGAGCCAGGACCATAAACACGCCAAAGCAAAAGGATTACATTCAATAATGATTCAATCGGCAAAAGTAGGATTCGAATTAGACCGGTAGTTGTGTGCATTCCATATCTCAAGAAGGAGATGATCGAATTATCAACAATGTATCGAGTAGTAAGGGAGGCACATCTAAAGGTCGTTGATTTGAGGCAACTGATAATATCAACAAGCAAAGTCCAACAATGAACAGCCGACAACCAAATGATAATGGATGCAAAGAAGACGGCAGTACTTGTAAAGAAGTTGGCACTTGAGACGATAGAGGCATCGAGGGTATCGTGCCCAACGGCTGGGAGTAGTTCTATCGAATCATGTAGATCAAGTTCATTCTCAAGGGACGACGCATCTAAAGAAGTATCAAAGTCATCCTTAACAATCGACATGGTCATCTCAGTATCAATACTCGGGGTTGTATGGGTAAAGAATTGATCAGGCATGTAAAGTGGCATCAATGATCGCTCGATATGGGTGTTACTTGAATTGGTAATCAATGCTGTCGAATCGTTTGTCATGTTAACGATAGTAGAAACTTGGATCTTCTCTTCGGATGTTGACAAGAAAGACTCTACCGAATGATCAAGCATGAGAGAGACTGATTCATTCTTCATTGGTACTTCTTCACTCTCGATGATAGTTTCAATCGTTAAGAACTCTTTTTCAATCAAGGACTCCTCTTCAATCGAAGTGGCAACATTGATAGACTCGTCATGAATGGGTGTGACGTTCTCCTGATCCTGATCAACACCGAGAAGCGAAGCCATCGAGTCGAGGGTGTTGTCATAACCTCGTCGGCACCACGTTAACTCGTCCCGGCGTCTGTAATGTTTACTACAAGCATCAAATGCCGTAAGTGTAACCTCTTCATTCATACACATCGGAAGACACGTCTTACGAAGAGATAGATTCCTACCCTTGAGGCAATGATGATAGTTCATGGAAGCGGAAGAAGGAGACGATTTGAGAGCTGATTGACACATCTGAACTCTTGGCAAAGATTGAGACATGTTGTTGCAAAGTGACTTGCATTCTCCAGGAGATGTTGCCGAAGATAATCCGACAAGAAGGGCAAGGAAGCCAATAACAATGGTTTTGATATGGATATTCATTTAGTAAATGATGGGGAAGCGTAAAGCTTGGGGATGTAATTGGTAATTGATATTAACAATTAGGTACTTCTTGAATTCAATAGATGAAATCAAAAAGTGAGACGATTAGTTAGATTAGTACACATCATTCAAACGGATAAACAGATTGTTCAAACAGTATAGAACAATAGGGAAACAGTGACAAAACATTACATATTATGTCGATTTCAAATTATATGCCAACTGTCATATAACGTTATTTAAATTTAAATTTGTTAGCCATTACTAGTAATTGGCTAATAATGAGTAAGAGACTATAATATCACAACTTATCATATATACTCATGCCAAATGATATGAGAAGTAAGTTTAACCCTGTTTAGTTAGTAAATAATGTTCAGTTATTACAATGACGGAGTGCCTCATACATAATCTCCCCGTGGGACTAAGACTTAGTACTGTAGAATACTAGTTTCGTAGCCGATGTTAATTGCACTGATCTTACATATAATAAAGCTCGTAGGAAGAACAAACTAGAACTAATCTGCTCTTATCTAACGTGATTCCAATGTCCTCTTCCTACTTCTCCACTGAAGCATAGACTCTTATGTGATAGCTATTGTAAGAGTAGTAATCCTTACTGTCATCCTCGACATAGTCTAGTCCTCAGAATCACTCTTGCATCTTAATCATCGTATGAGTTCTCATCATTCTCTCTGTTCTCTTCTTTGTGCATATCTTGTGATCAATTTTATCACCATACCCTTCTTCGTTGATACCCATACTCACACACTATCATACATTTAATATTATATACAGCTAGCTCATCGTACACCATTCCTTCTATTCTATCACATCCTAGCTACTCCTCGCTTTCTTCTATCTCTTGAGACATATCTCTTCTTTGCAAAGCTAACTCTATTGAATAGTCGTCTAGATAATACAGACATAGATGGCCACGAGTTACTTTTATCGTCAACTGTACTCTTGTTTAAATCGTTAGCTAGTGAATTTGCAAATGATAGTAATACCTCATCGTTCGTATCATCATCAAATTGATATACCTTTACTTGACCTATGTCGTCTATTTGGTTGTTGTCGTCATTATCGTCATTGTAATTGTGGTTTGTTGGTAGAGCTACTAATCTGCCGATGTGATTCTTTGCTGTCGTCGTCATCCTATATCATTGTCAAATCATGCATTGCAATACACTATCCTACCCGTGCCTATGCCTATTGCCTAGTTTCTATTGTCTCAACAGAACAATGTTCTGTCTCCTCGCTCTCGGCTAATCGAAAGGCAGTTGATGAGCCCAAAATGAGAGTATTTTGCGGTATTGAAATCTCTTCCTATCGAGCTACGCTGCCTCATCAATAGAACCTCTTGATATAAACAACACCATGGTACGCCGTCTACTATCTTCAATAATAATAGCCGCAGCCGCTATATCAGTAATAGGATCTGCTGCAACTGAGAATGTAGCGGAGTCGTCAAAAGTTGAGAAAGATGTGCATAAAAAAGCACAAGCTATCGTTAATGACATCGATACGTCTTCCACCAAAGCTGAACATGAAGCAGTCAAGAAGAAGCTAAACAATGTAGAATCAGAATCAACAGTCGTTGATACCGCCGCTGTACCAACAGCAGAGTCACCATGGACCAGGTTTGACATCCCCAGTTTTTTGATGAAAACAAAAAACTTTTACAAAATTGATAAATCGAGCTGCGATGATGGCAAATGGTCAACAATAGCAAATGCTCAAGTATGTAGTAAGTTTGGTACATCATCAATTCATGTTACATTATCCAAAAAGGAGGAGAATCGTAGTAGTTTAATAATCAACTATCGAAGTGACGTTTTTGATGATACTACCTCAACCTCGGGAGATTATTGGTATCTTACGATAGTCGATGGAGATGTTGAAACTAAAGTGGCAGTATCAGTGGGTAAACGAAATAGTTACAAATTACAAAAGATTATAGTAAATGGTGAAGAGGTAGTGCTGTTGACATTCCGTGGTGTGGTAGGTGATGGTGGTGGTATTAGTTCATCAACTAAAAGTTTATTAAGAGATGGATTAAAGGCGGCTAGTGATATGAACATCTTCTCAACACTGCCCGGAGATGGTAAGATGGGCGATATGTATGATAAGTTTGTGAATGATTTGACACGGGAGGATACTAGCGGTATGGGTTGTGGAGGTGGAGGATTGACAAGGAATACCACTACTGATAAGAAAGGTAATGTCTGTGAAGAAAGCTTAGAATCTCTATCTCTAGAGGGGTATCTATAGACACAGATATGTATGCTTCGCTTAAGGAATAGATATATGTCAATAGATTATGTATCTAACTCTACTGTTGTAACTATTATGATCTACGCCGCCCTCGAGGTGGTACCCAAACAAATCCAATACCCTCGAGACTCTTAATTTGCTCAGGTGAAAGCGTACCCTTCTTATATGCTTGACGCTGATTATTCACCCAACTTGCCAATTCGTACTGATAAGGAACATTGCAATTTCCCTTCACTTGTCTGTATTCCTTGAGTTGTTTGAACCTTTCATCCCAACCCACAATTTCGTGCTTCTTTAATACCCATACAAATCCAATACCCTCAAGACGATCTTTTTGCTCAGGCAAAAGTTTATTCTTCTTATAGAAGCGACGTTGCGTATCCACCCATCTTCCTAACTGTGAATTGGCTTTGTATTTCTGAGGAACGAGACAGTGTCCATTTTGCTCTCTGTATTCCACGAGCTGCTGAAATCTTTCGTCCCAACTCACACCAAACGTCATCAACTCATCCATCTCTTTAGTTTTAGTTTTCGAAGCACTTTGCAATCTCTCTAATTTAGCAAAATACTTCTGAGCATGACTTTGTACCTGTCCTTCTGTCCTCGTCCCAACTACAGCTGCAATCTTCTTCCACTTCCTACCATGTTGTTCTAACCCTTGGAGGAATAGCTTATGCTCATCCTTACTCCATCTACCTGATTTCTGTTTCGTACTACTGTTACTTCTTGCTCTTGACTCATCTTCCACTTCTAACTCATTTGTCTCTTTATTTTAGCACTTTCCAATCTCTCCAATTTAGCAAAATACTTCTGAGCATGACTTTTTATCTGTCTTTCTGTCCTTGTCTCAACTACAGCTGCGATCTTCTTCCACTTCCTGCCATGTTGCTCTAACCCTTGGAGGAATAATTTATGCTCAGCCTCACTCCATCTACCTGACTTTTCGTTCGTACTAGTACTGTCACTTGTATTTGATTTACGGCTCAAGGCAGATTCACCCGCTTTGACGAGAACCTTATGTGCAGTAGGCATGATTATTAAACGATATATTCTAATGTAATTATAATTTCAATACTTCAATGGTATTGTTTTGTTGTTTTATATTGTAGCAAAACTTTATAAATCGCTAGACTGGTGAGATGCACTCTTTGTCGTAGTAACTGCACAATGTCAACTAACCAATGGTATAACCGATAATTGATATATTTCGATAATAATCCACTACTGCAATGGTTTCAAATCATAACATTATGTCACTAAGGCACTTGAGTTTATGTTGTTTTGTGTATTTTCCAGTCGCAGCTCCTACCAGAATATACACGTAACAACAATAACGGTTAATTAACACCACCAATTGAATGGTAAATAGGCGCATGCAGCGTGTATTAGGCAGGGGTATAAGCTTTATTTGCTGTTATTACAACAGTGAATTGAAAATTTTACGGCTGGAACTTATTACAAATGAAGTTTCAAACTATGACTTTGTCCGTTACGACAAGTCTGAGATGCAAATACAATGGGATGAGTGAATGCATTTATACGCGTTTGTTAGTGAGGGCTTGATCGTAGAAGCGTCTTGCGAAGTAGCTGAATTTATCCTAACCCTAAATAGCCTCAAAAAATGAACAACACAACTACATAATAAAATAACAAATAGCCCTTCTTTCTACAATATAATGGTGGCTCTATTAATACAACAACAGCGGTAGTATTACACTATTAAATAGATTAATTAATATATCAATAATTGACGTCGTCGACGGAGCTTTCATATAAATAAATAAGAGGATACCCCGACAACAAAACAAAGATGACCTCCTTCTTTTTCTTACTCATCATCTCTCTTATAATAAACAATATAATAATACCAACATGCCAAGCTCTAACACAAGAAGAAGAACGTGAATTGGCAGGCCCCTCCATAGAAATGTATTGCGGTACCTCCTGGCCAAACGCCGCCAACGCCTGTCTACAAGGTTGTCCCGAAGGTACCAACGATGAATGTTCAAATTTAGGTAATGACTATGAATGTCATTTCTTCACGGGATGTTCTGCCAAAGTTGATCCAATTGATGATACAGAAGATATAGAAGACGAAGATAATTCTTCCAATTCAGCAACATCGAATAATCGCTGTGGTAAAACCTGGCTCCACGCAATGTTAAGTTGTACACAAGAATGTCCCCTCGGTAACGAATGCAAAATAGGTGGAGAACGATGCTTCGCGGCAACAAACTGTGACAAGCCACTAGTAGAATTAATGGCAGATATATTAACTACGATGCGTGGTCCTGATCAATTAATGGAACCTGCCGATACGGCTATCTTAGAATCAACAATTAATGATATTATGCAAGAAGTTGCAGGCGAAGATGGTGTTTCGTTAAGAGAAACTGTAGTGGGTGATCAACAGCTCGTATCATCACGTAAATTACAACAACGTTATGATCATCGTGTATTAATGGGACATGATTCTTATCTTGGATTAGATTTAAAAGTTGGTAATATTACACAACGAATGTTACCCTCTGGTTCTTCAGCAATTGATGTTAGTATGGTTGTCACGGGTGATTATCGTCCCCCGCCCTACTTGGATTTAGATGTTATTGCCGAAGATTCAATTAATCGACAAGGTGCAAAAGTAGTTAGTACATTAAGAGAAAGGGGTGAAAGGGCTGGACGTGAATTCTTTTCAAGAGTGGAAGGGATTGAGGCTGTACGTAAGACGGAATTAACTAAACGACCGAGTAAAAGTCCTATTAGGACACCGACGGCTAGTCCAATGGGTGAACCGACGAGTGTTCCTAGTTCTATGCCGACTGATAGTCCTACATGTAAGTTTTAATTTGTGTTGTTATTGTTTTTTTGAGGGTGGCAGGGGTGGGATTTTGTCATTTTGGGGAATAGGGATTAGTTTATTGGGATAGGGATTTATTATTAAGGATTTGTATTGGGGATTGGGGTGGGGTGGGATGTATTGGGATTTATTTGTTTGTATTGTTATTGTGGGGATTGTTAAGGAATGTTTGTTATAGTTATTTGAGGGTTTGCTTTGTTTATTAAATGCAAGTTATATAACAGCTCACTCACATATCCCTCCCTCCACCCCATATATAAATACACATACACACAGCCGTACCATCCACTGAACCCTCAAGGCAACTCGAGAATGTAATCATGACAGGATCACGTGCAGATTTACAACTTGGTGCCGAGTCTACATCGTCCTATGGATATATATTTAATATCCGTACCAAGCCAGATGCACCCGTAATTGCCATGACAGGATTTGATTTCTATACCGAAACAACCGATATGGTTAATTATGAAGTGTGGTCACGTTTGGGTAGTTTCAAGGAACACAAGGGAACGTATGACGGGTGGGATTTAATCGCTTTTGGGAGTGTGAAAGGACGTGGCATTGGACGATATACTGCCATTCCTGAAGAAACATTTACACCTGTGAGTATTCCCGGTGGTGGCGAATCAAGAGCATTCTACTTAACATTGGATACTATTAACTTGGTATACAAGTATGGTACCAAGGGTGAACCCTCGGATACGAAATATCATCATGATTCACCTGATATTGAAATTTGGGAAGGCGAGGGAGTTTTGTTTTATCCCTTCCCAGATCCATCCGAGGCATACTTTTATCGTGCACCTCGTCAATATTTGGGGGCTATTTATTATGATCGATTGTGGTGTAAACCATACAGTTTGTACGGGGATCTAGACAAGTTGGATGAAATGAAATGTCCTCGAGTACCCACCCAGAGCCCAACGTTGACACCACCTACAATGGCACCCATTACCGAACTGCCAACAATAAGCCCTGTCGAATCAACACCAGAACCCACGGATAATCCCACTGTTACTCCAGGCACACCGACGCATGCCCCATACATTGTAAGTAGTTGTTGTTCTGATCATATTATGTGTGCAGATTCATGATTAATATTATGTGACCCTTCTCACCCTTTATCCCTTTCCTTCCCATCCTTAAAAACAACATTAATACAGGGTCAAACACCCGAGCCAATCAACCCCACTGAAGATCCAACATTATCCCCAACGGTATCATCAAGGCCAACTCCGGTACCAACCACGGCAGGTCCAACGATATCTCCCGTCGTGCCCATGCGGGCTAATATCGTTACCACGTTACGGAATGTTCCACAACGTAACATGACACCAAGAGAACTTGAAAAGTATATTGATATCCTAACAACATTCTTAAGGAGACATACGGATAGTTCTATGGTCTTGGCCGGGATTGATTATTGGCACCAAGAGCTTGCATTAGTGGATGCCAAGGAGGGGACTGTCGTTGAGGTTGCCAAGGAGGGGATGAAAACACGAGGAGCAAATACTAGATACTTGGCCGAAGAAGAAGAAGACGACGAAGGAGTGGAAGGTCACGAAGAAGAAGAAATCAAGGGTTTATGGAGAGAAGAAGACTTACCCACGGGATGGGTGAAGAAACCTGAAGTCATTCCCCAAGTAGATGCTATGGAGATTACTCTCATCCTACTGGTATCATTTGCTAATCTTCCCGAGGAGGTACTGGGCAGTCTTGCCAATGTGGCGATTGAGGAGAATGAACAAGAGTTGCTTGATCTATTGAAAGAACAGCGTGCTTTTTACACGTTCTTCAAACGAGTCGATGGTGTATCAAGTATTTCAATTGACAAGGTAACACCCCCGCCGACTCCCGATCCTACCACGGCTGCACATTATGAAGCAATTCTAGCCGCACAGGAGGCTCAAATCCTTGAAAAAGAGAGTGTGGAGGAGTCCGGTATGGGATTTGCCGTCTTTATTGGACTAGGGATTGGTTTCCTTTGGTGCTGCCTCACTGCCATATCTGTTGCATATCTCATGTCGGCAAGAGGTGAAATGGAAGAGCAGCGGGACATGGAGAATCTCCTCAAGGCTGAGAAGGCTGACCCATTGAAAGATAATCCCGAGGGTAGCACTGATTCTGATGATGTGAATGATGAGAATGATAACAATACCAAGAACAGAAGGAGTTTACGGCGAGGCAGCACAGTGCCAATGGGTGATTCAGATGACAAAGATATGTACATTAAACGAGTCGATAGTGACGAGA
>Ga0075439_10875_pt1 | contig 14262 bp, 15 predicted proteins | sample MintriSingleCell_FD_74264 | JGI IMG/M metagenome (GOLD analysis project Ga0075439, IMG submission 74264) | Marine eukaryotic communities from Monterey Bay, USA to study complex ecological interactions - Minidiscus trioculatus JGI Plate_4_G5... | ecosystem: Environmental > Aquatic > Marine >... | reverse complement strand
CTTTCCACCACGCAGATAGGTGTCTGCATTTTACCTCTTACCCCTTTTGGTGTAGTTACAAGGTTTCCCGATTTTTTTGCGCTCGGGGGGCCCTACCCCCTCGCTAATTGGTTTGTGTCGCCTCAATACAGTAGGGGTGCAGGCAAATTCAACTAGCCTTATCAATAACTACTTGGGTGAAAGACAGGTTGAAGTTTAGGCCGCGGTAATCAAAGTCGCTCACAAACTCACTAAAGTTTCCACAACTCCATAAAAATATCTTCTCAAAGAATCTTACACATCGATCTACCCTTTTGAATCACTGCCATCAAGTTTGGGGTCATGCATACCTAGGATGTTACTCGAAATGTAATAATGAAATGATTGGCCTTGCATATCAATAAATTGATTACTTTGGGTCATGCATGCAGTCTTAACATCTATCAACATCGATCATCGGGGTCATCCATAATCCTACTAAATATCCTTCTTATCGTCTATCCAACACCCATCTACATATAAGTATTATGTGCGGAAGGACGGCATACTCAGCAAATAGTACAGCTGCAACTGCAAGAGACTTATCTAATGAGATAGAGAAGAATTGCAATGGTGAAAATAATGAAGAAGCAATTCTACATAGATTAGAAGATCCCCATAATCGACAGAATTCCACTCCTGGCCAAAGTATCACATCTTCCGCCGCTCACCAATGAATGGACGACAGAATCACAATCAATTGATATAAAGAAAAAACAGCCATACTTTGTTTGCAACAAAACCAAGCGCCCATTACTACTAGCTGGTTTATGGACTACAGTTAAAACTGGTCATCAGATACATAATGCAACAACCAACAAGTTGGAAGAAGAAACAATCACTACTTTTACTATATTAACAACAGATGCACATTCAAATCACAAGTGGCTACATCCCCGACAACCTATCATGTTATGGAACACTCAAATTGCATTAGAATGGCTATTCAACCCTACTTCGGATACAGTACAAAAACTACGATATATACCAATCAATGGTTGTAAAGAACAGCCATCAATATGGGATAATCAATTGTCAGTGTATCCTGTGAGTAAGAAAGTCAATGATTCAAAATATCAGGGTGATGATTGTACAGTAGAAATCAAGTTGGAGAAGGTAAAGAGTATTACATCCTTCTTTTCACCTGGAGCTAATAAACGAGTGAAGACTGAGGAGGAGAAGAAGAAGAAGAAGGCTTGTAATAAAGACGAACACGATGCCACGCCATCATCACAAATAGATGACCAAAAGGTAGAGGAAACCAAGAAGGAGAGCGTTTCAAAAGACACTCCTCCTTATCCCAACACAAAAAGCTGGGCATGCACCGTACGTACTTTTATGCATACTGTACAAAAGTTTGATTATCTTGCTTGTGAAGTATGTGGTTCACTGAGAGTAGAAGATACTGATAGTAAAACTGAGAATGATGAGAGAGGTAGAAAGAGGAAGGCTATCTAGAGAAAATCTTAAACTAGTATATGCATAAGATCTCTAATTACTGCTATCTTCTTCGTACAAAGTCAAATCCCCTTTTCAACAAACTCAGAACAGACCATTTGTTCTTCTCCTCTTCTTCATATTCTATATACTCTTTTCGTATCTCCCGGACATGTTTTGATGACCACATTCCATTTTTAGATTGCCAAGCTTTGTATTCTGCTTCTTCTAAGTGGGAGATGTACTTGGTATCATTTTGTAATTGTTTCACTGTTGGATGATAGTCTATTGTAGTAGTACTTTCCTTTGTTTTTGGTTTGTTTTCACTACTACCTATATCGTCTTCTATGTTGGATAGAGGCACTACAACCCCGCTAGTCCAAGCTTCACCTCTTTGAACCATTTCTAAACCGGCAATACTTGTTTGCCAAAAGTATTGTTTCGGTTGTTTGTAAAGTAGATGACAAATGGCTGTATTTTGTATTTTATCATCGTCTATGTGCCTATCTCCGTCTTCTTTCTTATTATTTCGTTTTGGTTCTGCAGCTACTCGTTGAGCTAGTAATTGTATTGATATCTTTGTCTTTTGTTGTATAAGTTCATCAATGAGTGTAAATGTATTAGACGAAGATGATCCGGTCAAGGAAGATGATAGTATAGATGGTGATTGTGTGAATGGAGGAGATATAAGTCCAGCTAATTCAATTGGTAGCAAATTACGATTTAGATTGGCCGATGAGTATAACAATCCGGTGGTTGTAGATTGTCCAGTAACTTTCAGTACCTTTTCCATTGTAGATTTAGATAGCAATCGCTCCATTGGCGAAGAATGTCTGAAGAGAAGTACTATCGGATGTCGCTGTACATCTTCACTTGCATTTTTGCTTTCTTTATCTCTATTACTATCTGACGATATCTTATCCCTTTGCAAAGAAGATGAAAGTAGAGAAGCTACTCCATTGTTTGAAGAAGAAGAAGATATATTGCTTGATGATCGTCCTATACCACAACTTCTCTCTACAACACCAACAATACGTCCATGCAAATACTTTCTTTTCGTGAAGTTTGATATTGGTATGTCCATAACATGTTTGTATCTATAAAACAGCGGAGTATTTGCAATACCATACGCACCAAGTAACAATACTGTTGAGAATGTAGCATATCGTACAACGATGAGATTATCATTGACGAGGTCTGTGATGTTGGATAGTTGCTTTCCACATTGTTGTTTGATTGTTAATGTTGTGTTTTTATTGGAAGATACGGTATCCACCAAATCATTCGATACATCATTGCTACTACTAATTCTGTCACCACCGGCGATCTCCTTGACATCAACATTATTGCCGTCCATATTATGAGCGTACAAGCGTTGCCTTGGGCTCTTTATTGAATGGATATGGTAGCTAGAGTAGAGGCGACTGAGAGGAGGCAGGGGGGATACCGTTGGGTCGCTAAACTTTCCGAACCAGTTGGCGACTAAACCACCTTTGTTACTCAGTATTTGAACGGTGATGTTCCTTGGTAACTGAGTAAGCAAATAGAACAACACTATGGCGGCCATATTTCTGACTACAATCAACTCATAACGCCAACCAAGATCTTAAGATCTCAAGCTCTATCAATTGCAAATCCTAATCAATATACGCACTTACTTATCTCGGACTAAACTGAAGTAGTATAAATATATAAAATGATGCATAAGCAATCAACAATCTCTCTTGGCCTGGTAGCCATTTCTACTGTTGTCAATGGATTTGTTTCTCCTCAAAGAACATCCACTACAATATCATCGTCATCATTGCAATCACCTGTATTGCAGCAACCACAGACAAGGATACGCCGTCGGCGTCCACTACAACTCTCAATATTCCCCGATGATCTTGGTTCATCAAACGACAACCCATCATCCAAGTCTTCCTCCTCACAAGCAGAGAACAGCAACCTGCCAAGCATCGACCCAACAGAATTAGACTTACCAACAAGCCTTGACATACCAATTGATCGTCAGTTACGATGGGAACGTGAGGCAATAGTTCAATCAAAGTATACAAAAGGTGATGAAATATATGAATTACGAACACGTACACTCGACCTAAAGTCGCAACTGAAAGATGCACGACGTCAATACAATCAATCTACTACCAAACTAGATAAAGTCAAGGCAAATACAATTATACATGAAATAGAACAAGAGTTATTTAGCTTAGAAACACGAGATGCAGAGTTCATGTACACGGTAACTTCGGAACTAATGGAAAAGGCAGAATTGGAGGGAGATTCTCAAGCTGTTGAGAAGTATAAGATAGGAATGGAGGAGGCGCGATCATGTATACCTCAGCTCAACTTACATGGGATGTGGGTTGGCAAGTAAGTAGCTCATGTGCTTTGTTTTTTGGCTGCCTCATTCAGGCCTCAAGTCTTAAGGATACCAATGAACACATGATATGCTCACTAACCTCTCCTCCCATTCTCTTCTCTAACACCTACTAAAAGATATGGAGATCATGGCTATGAGATGATTAATGTAACCTACTCAGGTAATACACTTATAGCCACAAAGGTTACAGGAGATGCCAATGTACCCAAGGGAGAGGTTACGTTCACCGTCGACCTCACACCTCAGATACCATCCAGCTCTTCTTCATCCGAGCAACAACAATATCTTCCACCAATAGAACTCGATCCACAAGCACAAAAACAATGGGGCAAGAAATACCTACCCCGTTTCATTGGTAAGGGACAGGTAGCATCAGAGAACTTTACCAATGCCCAATGGATGGATGGACAAATGATACTCGTCGGACGATTCTTCTCATTCGCTTGGGTACCCATTGGTCATCAAATCTTCTTCGGCAGACCCAGTAGTGAATTAACAATTAAAATGTTAAAAGAAGCGAAAGAAGATGAAATGAAGAGAGATCATGTTGCAGTTATGAGAGAGGAGGCAAATAATATGTTAGAGGAGACTTATTGGAGTGAAAAAGAGAGTAATACTGACTTTGATGAAGTTGGATCATGGGAATAGAGGAGGATAGAGGATGATATCATACCTTATGATATATCCTATATGTACACATTGTAAAATAGATTTAGTCTGAATATTAGAAATCTCATGCTCTATTTATAGCTATACACGCATCATTTATATCTCTCATCCTACCAATCGTCTAAACTATCTCATTTGAATGGTTTCCAATTAGACAAAATGATTGCCTCAACGATCACCAATGGGATAGCCAGGATGATACGTTGCCAATGTATATTAGCTACCTCTTTGCCTTTGACCTTATCTTTTACACCTTGTACGAAATGATTAATCCCGCTCAATCCAAAGAAGGATGTGACTGACAACAGCAACGCCGCCACCGCTGCATCAGTAGCATTAATACACAATAGTATAATCATTGCAACCATCGAGGCAAGGTTATTACATGCACTCTGCATTTGGTATTGTGAATCTGTTTCCCATTTTTTATCCCTTGCTGATATCTTACCAAAGAATACTGATTCAAGACCAGTTATGCCAGCCATTGCAAAGACGAATAATGCCGCTGATATCCGATAGGAGTTTGTAAATGAAATAAACCCGATGATAATACTTGCAATTGTAGCGAGAATACGTGTTACTTCAATAGCTCGAACAATATTAGTTTGACATGTAGTGTTCTTCTCCTCTTCTTCTTTCGTGATGTTTTCATTTATTAATGGTAGTTCTGCCGCCGACATGGTATGTTTTTTATTGTTTATCGTTGTATGTGTAGTATAAGTATAATATGTGTACTTGTGTTGTGTTTGTGGTTTTATGAGACTATTATAAACCTGGGAGAGTTATTATAAAACAAGATACTACTATCTTGACAAAATTGGAGTATCAATTGATTCAAAATGGAGTATCAGCATTTGATTAGCAAGCAAGAACAAGAGGCGTTGTTGTTCTCAATGTATGTTTCTGGCTCGCGAACGTCGGTACCGATAGGAATTCAAGCACTAACAATAAGGGGGAGAAGAATGCCTGTATTAAAGACGATGTTTGAGTCTCTAGAGAGTGAGGTAATATATCATATCAGAGAGGAAGTTAGAAGAGGACTATAAACAATGCAAAATGTCAAAAAAAGATACCATGCATAATATCTTTTTTATGAGAGAGATATTTTGTGATCGACAAAGCCCCTCTTGGTTGAGCATAAGAAGGATGAAGGAGGAGCTATTGTTATCAACCGATACGCCTGAGTATGTATGGTAAAAAAGAATAGAGTCTCATTAATGTAATTTATGAGCATGATATCATTACAATGAATAAAAGAGACGATACTTCTACTCGTCAAAAGCAAAAGAACAACACCAAGGATTCCAACGTGGTCCCCCACCGTAGTACTAACCTGGCCCGACAGTGCTTAACTTCGCTGAGCAGACGGGAAGCGGTGCTGTCACTGTGGTATGGTCGTTCCTGATGGCATGTGATGAACGTAAATATATAAAGTGAAAAAGATACCGTATCTTTATCTCTCCCCTTTTCAAGCATAAAATAATATAATAATAAGCAGCATATTGCAGGGGTTTCCAGTCTAATAATACTATGATTAGCTACAGTGTACACTTTAATATTTTATCAATGGCGGTAGTCTTCTTCTCGTCGAGCGTCGGCGGGCAAAATTGGGCAGAAATAGAAAGTGGTAACTTATCAACCAACTTTACCGATCTTCAAAATGCAACAAATATCAATGGAATCTGTGATGAAGATATGGGTATATGTGTATGTTCTGGAAACTGCCCATTATTTGTGGAGGAGAAGTGGTCTCTGTTTGGCTCGGGTTGCAAATGTGCACAGCCTGATGGCAACACAGATTGTCAAGATATGGACAAATGTGATTGTATATACGATTGTCATTGTACATCTAGTAATGCAACTGGTAGCACTGGTAGTGTACAAGGCGGAGGTAGTAATTACCACTTTATTGATGGTATAAAGTTCTACACCCCATTAGTTGCCTGTCCTGATGGCGGATCACTCCCCCTACCTGAATATGTCAAGCCAATTGAAAACATTAGTGATACCAATGCAAATAGTAGTGAAGAAGCAATTGGTAGTGAAGAAGAAGTTGTTAGCGGTAGCGGAGCAATCTCAAGCTTGGGTAGATATATCACGTTTACTGCAATTATTATTAGCCTGAGTCCTTTCAACTAATTCGTTTTCATATAATCTGTAATGGTACACATCTTATGCACAAAATGAATACTCAGAAATAAGTGATAAGTAATTTGTGTGCGGTAGTGCTATGGAATTGGTATTGAATGAATAAGTACAGCAACAGTAGCACATACCATTGTATGATAAAATACATCAATTAAGAGAAAATCTACCATGCCTAGATAGGGGTCGAATATGTACTCATCAACATCAACATCACTTCTCAAATCCTCCATTACACAAAATAGCTAAACATATCTATCTCAATCACAATACATCACATAATGACATTACTCGTCATCAGATTCAAGGCCCTCATTGCACATGTCTTGTAGTTTCACTGATATTGAGCCCAACTTGTCTTCTGCAGTGTTATGAAGAAGGTAACCCAGGAATCGAAGACTGTAAAAGCTGATCTCATCAACTCATCATTGGTACAAGTTACAGTCTCAGTTAAGGATGATTTACTTTCCTCCAATGATGCAATTGTTTCTTTCAGCTCCTTCTCTTCATCCAAATAGGGCTTAATACTCTTAATGAAAGGAATGTCGCTTGGAGGACGAGCGTTCAATTGCTGCGCATCTGTTCGATTTCCCTGCTGTGGCCTTGCATCTATGGACTCTGGGTATTCTCGCAATAAACGAACAACGACTTCCCTAACGACTCGGTAATCACATCCACGGTTAAGATCATGAATAGGAAGTTCATCATAATCATTGAACATACGAATAGCAGCTGGGCATTTATCAATTAGATACTTGCAAATCTCTTCAGAATCACGTCTCTTTTCCGTGCTTTCAGGTGATCTAAAACAAACGGATAATCTCAAACAGGCAAGATGCAGCAGAGTATCACCTTCTGAATCCTTTTCCAGCAAGAAACTACTATGGCATTGTTCAGCCATCCACTTGAAAAGAGTGCCTCACAAGTATGAGATCCACCTAGAATCACGTGGAGGGAGGAGTTAGTGTAGATTTGATGTTTTTGGGTAAGAGCCTGAGGATATGCCTCAAAGAATTGTTTCAATGTTGTGCCGGTGCACCTTGTTCCCTCTCGATCTGCATACATATGTAGCAAATCAAACACGGGAGGATACTCAAGGCAGTATTCATCATCTAGAATCCGCGGATATTGGTCGCAATCCAAGGCAGAAGGGTGCAGTGCATTGGATGGCTGGCTATCATACTGATAGGCGGATGTATGATATGTCCGTCAGGTGGTCCAAGAAGAGCAGACGGGTATGCTTGAATCAAACTTTTGATAGTATCATGAGAAATTTCAAGGTTGATATTAGAGCAGGCAGTTGACAGGAGAGTCCGGTTACTTGTCGAGACTAGAGCTAGGATAGACTTGTCGGTTCAGGAAGGATACGTTGATTCAGATCCTCGTATGCTCCTTCTTCTCTTTCCGGATTGACTACAACGATATCTTTCATTGCTTCCATGAGATGATTGAATTGCTGCCTTAACTCATCATCCTCAAGCTCGTTAATTGAGATTTGGCTTGTCATCTTCTGTTTATAGAAGGTACTCTGCTGCTATAATAAGGGGTAGTAATTGTGTTTGTTGAACCTTATGTTCTAATAAGTTAACCTGACTCTGCAGTTGAAATATGATTGATACAATCATGCATGACAAGTTCCTGCGTTCTTAGTTTTAGTAGAGAGGATACCAAGCCAAGTCTTGACGACTCTGATAAAGATTTAATATGCTAAATCAAATCTAATGAGGTACCAAATATATTCATTCACTAATGGTTACATAATATCTCTCTACAGCTAGATTGCTATATCCAAATCTAAAGACCCCCTACTTGCTGTCACGGCATATTTCGTCATATTCGCCTCCTGTTTCCCGCACCTAATACCCAATAAACACTACCAAACACTACCGAACAACTCCACACACTACTGCCCTGTTCCTCCAGCCACTGCTCCATACTTTTGCGACCCACTCTGTTGATCACTCTTTCCCTGCTCCCCCCTCGAGCCACTATTCTCGGGAGGATTCTTACGTCCATCATCTCCACCAGACTTGCCTCCTTCCTCACCCTTACCGCCCGCGGCACCGCCACCACCAATCAATGGCCGTTCAGGCGGCAACTTAGCCCTCTCCTGCTGTAAATTCAACACTGTCCAATCAAACATATTATCATATTGAAATCCCTTCCTGTAAAATAATTCCTTAAATAATCTCTTCAAGTATGCATAATCGGGACGGTCCTCAAAGCGTAATGATCGGCAGTATTCAAAGTACGAGCGAAATTCCGTGGCATATCCCTTGCATAATTGTTCGGTTGATGTTGACATTTTGCGATCTTTATTTATTTGGATTAAGTGGGGAAAGGAGAAATGAGAGATAAAAGGTCAGTCGATATGCACCTCTAGAATAATTAAAGAGTTTATCCAACCAATCACCAACACACACTACATAACAAACAAAACACTTACCCATAATCCTTTCATACTTCTGTTTCTTAGTATTAGCCTTCAACCCCTGCCACGGCAAACTACCCCGAATAAAGTACATCAGCACATACCCCAGACTTTCCAAATCATCACGACGACTCTGCTCTATACCAATATGTGTATTAATACTAGCATATCGTGCCGTACCCGTTAAATTCTTATTCTCCCTATACGGTATATGTTGATGTGACCGCGGATCACGATATTTCTTGGCCAATCCAAAGTCAATTATATGTATGACAGATTGTCGCTTGCCTAAGCCTATTAGAAAATTATCTGGCTTGACATCACGATGGATGAATGATTTGGTATGGACATATTCTAATCGACCGAGGAGTTGATCTGCTAACATTAGTACTGTTTTTAATTGAAATCGTCGTCCGCAGTAGTTGAATAAGTCTTCGAGTGACGGACCTAGGAGGTCTAATACCATTACGTTGTAATCTCCTTCGATGCCGTACCAGCGTACGTTTGGAATACCGACTGTGTGTGTGTAATTGTTAAATTGGCGGTGAAAAGATGTGGTTAAATTGGTTAGTATTTAATTATTGTAAGGTACAACGATACAACCAACCAATTAAATCAATCAAATCACGACATTCAGCCCCGCCCACACAACATCAAACAATAAGAAATGACACCCCACCCCCCAAATGAACAACCCCAACAAATACCACAAACAAACAACAAAATTAAACTTACGTCCACCATGTAATATTCTATAAATTTTACTTTCATATAATAATTGTGGATGTTTCGTTTTAACAGATTCTAATTTAATGGCAACTTCTTCACCTGTGGTCATGTTGGTACCTAGGTATATGTCACCGAAGGAACCGGAACCGATTTTACGTCCTAGACGATACTTCTTGCCTACCCGTAGTTCCATCTTTTGTTATTATTATTATACTACTAAGATGGTTACCTTGAGGTAGTATCAAAGCCGCCTTTTTACTAATTGTCAAACTTCTGACTTCTGAAGTTTCTGAAAATCTAAAATTAGGATACCGGTGGGCAATCGATGTGTTTTATGACTTGTATTCGTATGCTATATGTATGTTGAGACGCGTTTCTAATATATAAACAGACGTAGAGTATTGTTGGTATTGTTATTGCAGCAAAGGTATATTGATATTGCAGATCTACATCAAGATACATTAAATTGTGGTGGTCTTGTGACAAAGAGAAAATTTGCCACCAATGCAATCAGGGCGGACGCGGACAGCGATATGTTTGTCGCAAATAATGGGGAAGAAGAATAGTTTTGGAGTAGTAGGTACTCTGTTATAACTAGCCAGACCTTGGATATAGTGTAGATATCTCTCGGGGTTGGTCTCAATCTTTGCCCCACAAGATTTCAACACATTCACATGAAATAGCATCAGAAGAAAGAATGAACAATACTACAAGCACAATCAAACACCTCCTATTCCACTTAACACCATCAATATTACTACTACTAGGATTATCAATATTTACACAATCATTCTTCTTATCACGTACACCATTTACTAATACGTCATCATGTAATTATAATTCTGGTGGTAATTTACTTAAAGATTCATTAGGGTTGGAAATACAGTATGTGGACTATCTTAGAGAGATTGGTTTATTAAGTGATGCAAACAAAGATGATAGTGGTATAAATAATGGATGTTGGACACCACGAAGAGTTGATTCAATGATTATACTGGTAGTTGATGCATTACGGTTTGACTTTGCAAGAGATCATTTACCATTATCAATTGGTTCACGTCTCTTCCCTTCATCTACTTCCACCAATAACACCACACACTCTTCCAACACACATAATAGTAAACAACATAGAGGAACATCGAAATTATATCAATTCATAGCAGATCCACCCACAGTTACAATGCAACGACTTAAAGGATTAACTACCGGTGGATTACCTACATTTGCTGATATTACCGGATCGTTTGGTGGTGCGAATGTTGATGAAGATTCATGGTTGGAACAATTGGTTACTGTTCCTTGGAGTAGACGACGACATAGAAGTAGACGTGATCAGAATAATCTAGCAAGTAGTACGGTAAATGATGCAACAAGAGAGTTGCAAAGAGGAACAAAAGAAAAAGACGAAGTAGACAACCCACAACTAGCATTCGTAGGAGATGATACATGGGTAGATTTATTTCCAACACAATTTAATGATTGTCATCCCTATCCATCATTCAACACAAGAGATTTGGATACAGTTGATGATGGATGTTTGAAACACTTACCGAGATTATTGGATGGTTTGATTGGATTGAAAGATGAAGATGGAATGAAAGTACAGGGCAATTCAACAGACAAGTTTGAGTTGGTGGTAGCACATTTCCTTGGAGTAGATCATGTCGGGCATACATACGGACCAAACAATCCACATATGGAACGGAAGTTACATCAAATGGATGTTATGTTATCTAATACACTTGATACTATTGATAATGCATCATCGCAAGAACAATTATCATCCTGTATTGTTGCATTAGTATTAGGTGATCACGGCATGACAGAGGATGGTAATCACGGCGGAGGTACCAGTGAGGAAGTGAATGCTGGATTATTCGTACACTTTAGTCCAGGATGTAATCAACATGGGAAGAATGAAAATGATAGAATCAAGGGTGAAGAAATTGGTACACATTCGACACATGTATTTGATTCAATACATCAGATTGACTTGGTACCAACTATATCATTTTTATTGGGGCTGCCTGTACCGTATGCTAATATTGGTGGATTGGTGCCCGATTTGCTACCTTCTCCACCGCCACCGTCTAGTACTACTGCATCATCATCAATATCCAATACAGCACATATTGCCACGGCATTAGCACTCAATGCTGCCCAGGTATGGAATTATTTACACACATACTCTCAAACATCAAGAGATTTACCACAAGATCGATTGAATGAGCTGAAGGAACTGCTAGATTCTGCAACTTTGTTATATCGTAATGCCATTACACAATCACAAAAACATTCCAAAGAAGATGATAATAACACTGATAATGACTCGTTTGATTCAACGGCATACCGACAGGCATGTGCTCTATTTAAATCATTCTTAGCCGAGAGTACAGACCTGGGTAAACAAGTATGGACACAATTTAATGAAAGTGGTATGAAGTTTGGCATTGGTATATTAGTTGTGGCATGGATTATGACATTACCTCTATGGAAGAGGAGTGTTCGTAATGAACTTGCTGAGATACTACCAAAGTTTGGCAAGAGACAACGTAGCAATGGAAGCAGTATCAAAGAAAACCTCAAGATTAATGAAATGAATACAACTCTTCAGCCATATCGACAGTTGGAGTTACTAGTTGCCATTATCTTTATGATATTTCAATGTGGAGTGTTAACGTTTGGGAATAGCTACATTGAACATGAACGTGAGATTGTGACATTCTTCTTATCTATACTCTGCTTATTGATCTTTCGACGATGGTGCTTTACTACAAGCACCTCGAGTTCATCTATCTCAAGAAGCAGAGTTGTTGTCTATCTGCCATTAATCGTGGCGCTTTGTTCAAGATTGAATGATGTGCTTGTCACTGGACATGGGTTAGATCCTTCCATCCGTCTTCATGCTGCTCACAATCCAAGTATATTCCTATCAAGTCTCTTGGTATTGATTATACTTCGAATACAATGGTTGGAACCGTCTGTAATGATCGGTAGTAAAAAATCACGTTCTGTTTTAGTAGATGTTGTTGCCATTGTTTGTTTAGGGGCCAGTTGGTGGGAGAAACGTTCTCTTGATCACTCGAGGAATGGTTTCTTGGCGGCTCGAGTAGCTATCGTGACTGTGTTACTTGGACTAATCCAATCACTTTTCACCCTTATTCGACAGTGGATGTCTTATCGAGGTGACCAGAGATGCAATACAAGTTGGGTAGAACATATTCAATTGGCTTTGTTTCGTGTCATGCTCTTCCTAGTGGTTGTGACAGGCCCATCGTCATCGTCCACTGCAGTATTGGTTATACTTCAATGTACAGCACTGAAGTTAATGATGGAATGCTCAGGATCGTCATTAGAAGTGTCGGCACCTGTCATGGCAGCTATATGGAGACTGTTAATACGGCATATCTTCTTCGCAACAAATCATCATTGCTCATTCAACCGACTGCAATTCTCAGCCGCATTTGTTGCAACAGATACATTTCAATTCTACATTGCTGGCCTATCTCTGTTTATGAATACATTTGGTTGGGAAATATTAGGTTCCTGTTTGGTATTAGTTTACTCTCGTTCTTCTTCTACAAAGAATGGCCCAGCTGCTGGTCGTAATGTTTGGCACTGGTTCTGCTACTATCAATGGACAGAAATCTTGGCATCATGCATTTCTGTTAGTGTGATGAAAAGACATCTCATGGTTTGGGCAATCTTCGCCCCTCGATTCATGTTTGCTGCAGTATTTACAGTTCTTACTCTTATATTGTTTGCATTGGACGCGTTAATGGGCAATCTTTCATGAGGGTTAAGTTAGAGGTGGAATGGTCGAATGTCGACACATCTGGATATTCTGCTGGGGATGCCTTATATGGATTGAGTGCCAACGGGGAACAAGTGAAGAGAGGTATGGATACGAATCAGATGCAGTTACTTATTGAAAATCAACTGTATGGATATGATTTAGTATCTCATCAGCATACCCCCTTAGGGAGGTCCTGCCCGTCAAACTATGTCCACTAATATAAATAATACTTTCCCATAATGTAGATACCTCAAATGTAGATAGCAGCTCCAACTCTCCGAGGTTGCCGTAGATGATCACTCACAAGGCAGTGGAAGAGAAGATACGCGGCCGGGGATGATCGACATCAAGTTTAACTATGCGGCCTATCAATCACCACGAACCAAAGACAACTCTCGAAAAGTAGAAGGCGGTCTAGATAGATTGCCAGACAAGAGGCTAATCCAAGGGAACGTTATTCCACAACTGTCAGGTGTATATCTGTCCAGTTTGGGCTAGTATACATCCAACTTGGACACTCAAGTCAATGAGATGTGGTTCCTATATTCAGTCTATGTCCGATGACACCGTGCATAAAGTCCACAAAGGAGTGATATGCTGGAGGCAAATAGGAATTGTCATCTTGGCACAGAATACGCCATTGTGCTATTACGG
>Ga0075439_12228_pt1 | contig 14275 bp, 10 predicted proteins | sample MintriSingleCell_FD_74264 | JGI IMG/M metagenome (GOLD analysis project Ga0075439, IMG submission 74264) | Marine eukaryotic communities from Monterey Bay, USA to study complex ecological interactions - Minidiscus trioculatus JGI Plate_4_G5... | ecosystem: Environmental > Aquatic > Marine >... | reverse complement strand
TTAGTTCTCCCTTATCGGTACGACGGATGGTACCCTTGGCACCGATGATATCACCCGAGTCTGTCCAAGCCTTTAGATTCTTAAATGAGTCTGCATCACGGTCACTTAAACGTTTCTTATCAAATTGCAATTGAATTGAACCAGTCTCATCTTGTAATGTGTAGAATGCAAGTTTACCAAAGACACGCCGAGCCATAATACGTCCAGCTACTGTAATCTCCTCATCTGCTCCAAGTTCAGTATGTTCATTATCTTCATCTTCTTCACCTGGTTCCAACTTTCCATCATATTCTTTTGCCAATTGTGATGCCGATCGATTAGGGTCATATACATATGCATATGGCTCAGTACCGGCATCACGCATAGCTGATACCTTCGATAGACGAGATTCACGTAATTCATTAATACTCATTTCACTTTCATCCTTCTTGGGTGGTTGTTTCTTCTTTTGTTGTTGTGGCTGTTTCTTTGCCTTTGTTTCTTTTTTAGGTGGTGGCGTTGCAGGTTCTCCCGTCAGAGTTGCTAGTTTGGCTTTCAATGCCAATAATTCTTCAATATGAGGAGCTAATTCTGGTTTCTCAATACCTTCATCTTTGAGTTTACGTATTTCATTACCCTTTGTGGTAATCTGTGCTTCAACTGTAGATATTTCATCTGTTGATGTGCTTTCTTCTGTGGTACTGAAAAGGCGTGAAGTTGATGTATATGTGTTTATTGGTGTCTGATGATGCGGTATATATTGTGTAGACTGTGATACTGCTGTTATTGATTTCTGTGCATATCTTCTAGAGAATGTAAAGGCAGTAACACAACATCTACTTGATGGTCGAGTTAGTGTAGCCAAGAGAAAAGTAGCCATCATCCTTCTTTGGCGTTTTATTTTTGATGTTTGTGATACCGTCATTAGAATTTTAGATTGAATTGCACTACGTCGCATCAGTACAACAACATGCAATGGTTCTCAATCTGTAAGTATAAATCCGTCCTATTTATATCTATTGCAAAGCTCCTTTAGTATTAGTACGTCGCACCATCCACCATCAATGAGCTAGTTGATGGTCAAATTATTATGAGAGTAAAAAAAAGGATACCAATTTGGCGATCATGATATCCGCATAAACACCTAGGTACTTCCAATTCAGCAATGTTGACTATCATATCATATGAATATCATGTGTAGAAACAAGTGATATTAGAGTTATTTCTATTGTATAAACACCATGCATCATACGTCAAGTCACTTTAATCATAAGATCTTGACTTGCCGAGTTGAACAGATGATACTGATACTCGTAGAGTTATATTCTCTGCAAACTAAAACACTATACTTATATCATTACGGTTTACAATAAAATCACGCCACTCTGATACACAACCAATTATCATTCAATACAAAGAACTGACAAAGAACGTTCAACTATGCTTAGGTATCCTTTCAGATCCTTACATCTGCTTCTTGGCTGCCGCGGCAGCATAAAGGGCGGTGATACAAGCTGCCCAAGCAGAAAAGTAACCATTTCCCGTAGCTTTGAAGGGTCCGTCAAAAGTGACAAGACAGGCTGCAACAAGCCACATAATTCCTAGAACGGCAAAGAGGCCGAAGTTCATAATTGAAGAGAGAGAGCTACCTCTCTTGTCCATTACCATAAGCACGAAAACCGTCACAGCAGAGAAGCATGCTAAAGACAAGCCGTAGATAGCATTGTTCCTTGCACTTCCACTTACAGTAGCTCCTGATTGAACTTTTGTGATGCAAGCGATCAAGAATACAAGAGCAGCAGCTGCATGGCCCATGACGGCGCCTAGTCCCCTCACATTCGACTTGAAGGTACTGCTATCCATTCCCAAAGTCATGGCACAACCATACATTGTAGCCCAAGCTGCAAAGTAGCCATTACTGGTCTTTTGTAAATCATAGTGAAGGTAAAGAGAAGAGATGAGGCCGGGAGAATATATGTTGACATTTTATAAAGAGATAAATGAGAAGAAAAATACACAAAGATACTCACCTCTTCAAATGGACTGTTAAATGTTAGGAAGCAAGCACCGATGAATGACCAAGTAAAGTTCAACAAACTTAGATTCTTGCCAACCTTTTCATATAGATCGGTGGCTAACTTGTGTAAAAGGAGACTGATACCGGAGATACTCAACGAGATTGATGAGATAGAAATAGCGTATTTCTGATAGCCACCATAATATGACCATTTGTACTCAGCACCGGTAGCGATGAGAAGGATAATGCTTGCAACTAAAACGATGACCAAAGGAAGTTGTACTAACGATAATGAACGTGAGAATGTAGGGAGTATCAATCATGTTAGCAGAAGTGTATAATATAAAAAAAACATGTCTTATGATCAAGTTTTGCAAAAAGATACACACAGAGTATCTCACACTCCCAGTCCACAAATAAACTAAAATATATCTTATACATAAATACATACCTTCATCCATAGTAACGCCCCCAACGGTTGTGCTTTGTGCTGCCGCTACCTCATCCTTTGAAGTATCTTCAGCTACTGCTTGCTCTTCTTGCTCTACGGCAACCTCTTCCATGTTCTCTTCGACGTCAGCCATGATACTTGTGTATGTTTATTTATATTAGCACTTGTTATTTAAGATATGAATTTGAGAATAGTACGAGGTGTCAACACTAAAGAATTGATTGAAGGCATCATTCAAGCGCGGGCTGAACATGCAAAAAATAAATGCTGATGCGACATAATCGCAAGAAAATTGTCAATCGGTTGTGCCGATGATAGGAAGAAGTTGGGCTAGATATGGAGGCTCAATGTAACATCAATAGTTGGCCATCTAATGAAAGCTTTACTTATTTAGAGAGTAGGAGGGAATTTAATCGAGCTCAATAGCTATTGCAATGAAACAAAAGTGGCCAAAGCGAGATCTATAGGAAGAACTGAAGATTAGATAATAGGAAGATACTTGTGATTAGGTATCGAGGGATAGTATATAGTCATGGACGCTGAACTGGCCGCCAAGATGGCCAAGAGAAAATTGGCCGCAGGAGATGCATCTGTAGATCAAGCTGACGATGATGATAATGGAGTCGAAGTACTCGATTCCAATGTTTCCACTACCAGCTCTGCCATAACACATAAGATGGGAGTTTCAAATCCAACAAAATCATTGAGAGTCGATACTGGCGAACCACCCATTGAGGAGGAATCTACCGATAATGATGTGCCGACAGATTCTAATCATAATTCAACTGTCCAAGTTAGTAACAAGTCAAATGCTCAAGCATTAGCTGCAGTTGGTATGGAAAGCGAGCAGCAGCAGCAACAATCTAGTAAGATCAAAACAGTTAATGCTCCTTTTGATGAAGAAGGAGGAGCACCAGTATCACATGCTCTAGCCGATGGTGCCTCAGTCGTGTCTTCATTACAACACTCTCATAATGCAAATGATAATAAGCAATCATATGCACAACAGCAAGATATGATACCAGAAGGTCAAGAATACTATGACGAAGAAGATGAAGCCGCTCGAATATTACAACGTCGTAATATGCTTATAATTGTAATGCTATTAATATTCTTGGGATTAGTTGTTGCTATTGGTGCCGGAGTGGGATTGGCTGTTAAGAGTAATGACGACAAACCTGCAACTGATGGTACTACTCTTCAAGATGGAAGTCAAAAGGGCAATACAGGACCAACAAATGATGACCAGTACTCTGGAGTTGGAGGAGGAGTCGATTCAGATGATGCATTAGCTACACAAGTTCCTTCAGTGGCACCATCATTTTCAGGAAAGTCCGCGTTTGTATTGTTTCATCTTGTGAATGCTTGTGTTCAATATAAAGTCTCGACGATTTGACTGCTTCATTTGAACTTAGTTTACCTTTGTTTGATTGCCTTTGCAAACCACAAGCACTAACAAATGATATAACTCCTCTCTTTCATCTTCATTGACTGTGAAACGCGCATCTTCCAGGTCCATGCATTCCCATTGAGCTTGGTATCATCTTTGATAAATACTCTGATGAAACGTCATGGAAGTTAGTCAAAGATAATTACTTTCCAGAAGATGATGAAAAGAATGTAGTAGTTTGGGAAAGTGATTATTATGCTGTGACAGAGTATGGTAACAAGGCAGAGACGTTTAGTAAGTGTTTTCCTCCGGGATATTATACTTTTGTCTTTGAAGATAAGGAAGGTGATGGCGTGTGTTGTTATCACGGTGAAGGATCGTATGTACTAAGCTCTGAGGGGAAGATTATTACAATTGGCGGTGAGATGACTTCACCTCAAGAGACTGCAGTGTTTGAATTACCATTTGTTGAGCCGGATCCTGTAGATACGAATGGGGATGGAAAAGATGATAGATTGGGCTTGCTTATACCATATGATTCATCTAGTATGACTGAGGGTGTAGATTGTGAAAACTTTCGATTGGTTATACTAACGGATGAGTATGGAGTTGAGACAACATGGGAGCTTTTTGAGGGTCAAGACAATAGTGGAACAATGATTGCCAATGGCGGCCCTTATGGAAGTTCGTTTACATATGTTGTCGATTATTGCTTGGCATCTCAAAAGGAATATGCACTATATATGTACGATTGGGATGGAAGAGGTCTCTGTTGTGTGAGTGGTGCAGGATGGTATCAAGTTAGCTCTGGCGACATTATCATTCGAGATAGAACCGATAAGTTCGGGTACGTCAACATTACACAATTTGTGCTACCTGCAGACGGCTCGTTTGAGGTTAGTACCAAGTTGCCAACGCCGAGACCAACAGCGTTAGTAGTTGCAACGGAGAATAAGAAGACGTTATTCCCCACAAAGCAACCTATATCAATGTTAGATGCTCTGAGTAGCTTGGATTTTTCGAGTGTAGGAGATGGTGACGGAAGATGATCAGAGAGAAGAATAGTGTAACTCTTAAAGTTGTATAGAAGAGATATTAATCATCAGTACCCCACCTATTGTCGATAGCATCCTGATCCCATACATGATACCAAGAAGGATATAGATTTCCATCACTTCCCTTCTTTTTTGCTTTCTCGTCTGGACTTAGTCGATAATCATAAAATAACTCTTCGTCTTTCACATCACGCAAGGATACCAAGCCCACACCCTGCATTATAATTTCATCTGGTTCGGATGCATTCTTTGTCCATGGTTTGGGCCTTGCCTCATACTCGTTCGGGATATACTCTTGCATATGTTCTCTCTCTTCAGAAAGCATTTTATCTGTGTAATTGATTAGGACTGTCATACAGTTTGGTCCTTGATGTAGATCTCGGTTCATTGTATCAGATGCTTCATCTTTGTCGGATTCTACTTGTGATCGCTCATATATAACCGGAGCAGGCGGATGATTGACAATATGCCCAAGAGACCAAAGATTCTTCACCACCGTGTATGGACTATGCCGTGAATCTATCAATACATCATCATATCTCATTGATAATTGATGCCTTGGATCTTGTGCTAATTGCATTTGAGTTTGAAGTGATGCCGATTGTAAATGCTCTTTTGGCCATACTTTACCTGGTATGAAGGCAAGTAAAGTTCCCGCAGGTGCAAACCCATCGATAAACACTCCCCTACCTGATGATGGTATTGTTGATTTGAATGGTAAGATGGAATGATCAGAGTTGGGTTGATGTCGTGCTAGAATTGACCGTACTAAGTTCCTAACGTGATAGTATCTCATTGCTGACACTATTTCAGAGTCCTTGTTTGGAGTGAAGCCAAACACATCCTCATATTCTTCATCGTCATTATTGATATTGCTGTTTTGAGGTACCATATCTTTTGGCCACCAATCATAGTAATTCAATAATGTCTCAATAGCTTCTTGCTTGATTTTGTAGAATGGAACTGGATCTGATGTGTAACTTGCAGCTACTGTATTATCACTTGATCCTTTACACTCAGCCAACAATTGACATACTTTCTCATATTCACTGAGCAAGATATTCTTGTATTGTTCTTTTTCCTCTGTACTAAACATATACTCCTCATCATCTTCATCTCCCATTTCCTCTTCTACATCATATGCAACATTTAACAATTGTATAATCTGTGGTTGCAATATACTTTGTTGTATCTCACCACGCAATTTGTTTAATCTCATTTCACTGATATCAGTTTTATCATCAAGGTATGATACCGCCTCATCTGTTAATTCTTGTAGTCTTTCCTTTGTTTCTTGTTGCCATACCATCGGTACATCATTTTGCTTATTTCCACTATCAGCCAATAGTTTATGCTGATTTTCAATACGCAATCTTCTATGTGTCGCGGCTAATACAATCCATAAATAATCTTTCTTTTCTTGTATACCTCGCGGTGTATCATCGTTAATACCAAAGAGAGTTCGTACCATGCGTTGCATCTTTGCAATAAATCCAACCTTTTTCTTTGGTGTAGAAGATTGTGTATTACTACTTGATGTGTAGAATGTATAATGACCTGATGGTTGGATATGATGCACCTTGTTATGATTAATATGTTGTGATACTCCTATGTTGATGGGTGAGGAGGTATAGGCAGCATAACTTGGTAAGAGTGTAGTACATCTTTCATGCCGTATTATTAGCCGCTGCAATCTCAATATCCGATGCATACCTTATTACTGAAATCAAAGCAAGGACAAACTTCAAAGATATCGTATGATTTTGTGGAGAGAAGGGAAAAGCGGAGTAAAAAATGGATGTATCAATCCAAGACTCAGCTACAACCAAAACTAGCAAAGAGAGCAGTATATACCACTAATCCTTGACCATTAGTGTTGAGTTGTGGTTGTATTGTTTGTGATCTCTTCCTATACATGCGGCGACAATCGATTGGAATCACTTATCACTCTCCTTTATTAAATTGGAGATAAAACGGTCATATCTTCATCCTGTTATTCATATTGCTAACAAATCGTTTGCACCCTCCTAATCCTAATAAAAGACGTCTCAATCACGGCTAATACAAGTAATGGAGAAAGCCTTTACCTTCGTGGCTAACGCTATCGGCTGGGCTAGCAATAGAGGCGCCGGAGAGGGGAAAAGTAATACTTCAACAAATTATAACAACCAATTCGAAACATCCAATCAACATGTTAGTACTAGTAACGGCTATAACACCAACAATAGAATGGGTACATCTGATATTGAAGGAAAAGGTACAGTAGAAACTAGTACTAAATGTAAGGGTAATGGTGCCATTGTTGATACAACACGTCGTAGTCGTATGTTTACGGCAAGTAGCATTTCTTACACAAATGATTCAGATTCAGACGGTACACCGGGACACAACCACTGCACTAATAATACAAAAGAGTAAGTACATTATGTGTAGCATTTAATCTTTAATACAATTTATAATTGTTTAACTCATCCTTAACACTTACCCACCTACTTCTTACTTTTTTAAAACTAGGCAAACATCCGATAAAGGTCCAGAAAATTATGTGTCACCTGAACCTAACAACTTGGATATACAAGCTTCCTTCTTTGGTGATAATACTTCTACCAATACATCCTCTACTAAAGAAGTAACAAATTATGAAAATAATTTAGATGAAGATGATAAGGATGATGACACTAACAAGAAACTACCTGCAGCCGCCGCTGAGCAGAATGAAGATGTTCAAGAAGTTATAGAACTAGAGAGGAAAGGATACTCGATGGATTTACAATCTTCCTTCTTTGGAAGTGATAATTCTGATACATCTTCTACAACAGTTTAGATGGTAAAAGTTTAGATGTTGAAGATACGAATCCATCGACTGCTGAGAATGTACAAGAAGAAGGATACTCGTCTGTTCAATCTTCATTGGGTAAGACAAGTCCACCCGAGGTTACACATTCCACAGCAAGCCAAGAAGAGGGTAATACTCTAAATGAAGAGTTGGATATTGATATGAACAAGAAGTTGCCTTCTGTAGAGCAAACTATGAAGGACCAAGAAGCGATGGAACAAGAGGGAAACCCTTCAGGTATAACCTCTGACGGACATACTCCATCCAATGCATCTCCCACTATGAATCAAGAGAAGGGTGATGGGTTAGATGATGTTTCGATTAATGAGAATGAGAAATTACCTGCTTTACAAGATCAGAAACAGAATGATCAACAGTTTGAGGCACTAAATAAGGGTTACTCGTTGTTGGAAACTCAAGAGTCCGATATAACTAATGCTCCTACTACTAATCAAGCGGCAGAATGTGGTGCTGGTATGGATAATATATCGGATGATGGGTCTCAATTTGTGAATGTTGATAATACCTCTACGGTGGGTATACCATCTCGTCGTAGGAGAGTATATGGTAGAAGAGGTACTAATGTTGGGAACAGATCAACTGAGTCTGGTTGCAGTTCTAGAAAAGACATTCGATCCCAAGGAGAGGGCAAGACTAATTGCTGCAGCTGTACCAATAACGATCAACCGTTTGTATCTGCATCTTTAAAAACTGGCGAGAGTGTTGAAGATGAAAGTAAGCGTGAGAAGTTTGTTGAAACGAGTGTATCACGAAAGGATAATACGGACAAAACTTCTCTGAACATCATTTCAAGGATAGAAGTTTTACAACAAGAAGGTCAAGAAGAACCAATCATTGAGCAACCTCGTCGTCAGTCTAGCAGAAACACAAAAGAGACAGGTGAAGAAGTTACGACTCAATTGAAGTCAAACTATACAGTGACTGAACGTCGATCTAATCGAAAGAAATCAGCACCCGAGTTATTTGTGGCTCGACCGAGTATATTGGGAGTAGGTATAAAAGAAGGAGACAAAGAGTTTTTGACTGCATCTACTAGTGTCAAAAAGGACGATAACTCAAACAAAAAGACATCACCAAAGCTAGCACTGAATAAACAAGTCTTCCTCGACCAGCACAATGATCTATGCGAAGTGTGCGGGGCTCCTGGGGAATTGTTATGCTGTGCTAGTTGCAACTTGGTATTTCATATGGACTGTGTTCTTCCCAAGCTACACAAGGAGCCGTCTGACGACTGGAGATGTGCATATTGTGTTGCAGATGACGTTGGAGGAGACTCATCTGAGAAGCGTCGTGCTATTCAAGCTTGCAAGGATATGGAAAAGACAAGAGAGCTATTACAAGCTTTCTCAAGCCGTCCTGTTAGAGCAAGATCAAAACCTGAACTATTCGTTGCTCGACCTTCAAAATCAGGGGTTGGTGTTCAGGAAGGAGATAAGGAGTTTCTATCTGGCTCTTCTGCTGCTAAGAAACTGAGCTCTGAAATGAGAGTGAAAGAGGGAAGGGACAAGCCGAAACGTCAAGAGTTTATGCCGAGACCGCGGTCTACCCCAAAAGTATTCGTTAGTAGACCTTCAAAGCAAAGCGTGGGTGTTACATCATTACCAACAATCTGTCCTGAGGTTGCCGAATTGAAAATTCTACCAAAGAAAGATAGGCTGAAGAAAGAAAGTGGCCATCCACTTTGCAAAGTTGAGGGGTGTACAAAGGTAGGACAAGGATCAATAAGAGATGATATGTGTAAAGGCCACTTCACTTTATTCAAGAAGGCTGGTAGGAGTACAAAAGAGACTGGCGAGGAGGCAGATAAAGACTCCAGTACGTATTTGGTAGGAAAGGGTGCAGTTGCTGCTGAGGAGGAGGAGGAGGAGGAGGAGGAGGACGAAGCAATCTGCTCTAATGTTGCTGAATTGAAAATTGTACCAATACAAGATAGGATAGAGAATGCAAATGGAATTCCATTCTGTAAGGTTGAAGGGTGTCCGAAACAAGGTCGAAATGAATCGGATCAAATGTGTAGGATCCACTACAATATGTTCCAAAAAGCTGGTAGAAGTACGAAAGAGTCTGATGACGACGTGGAGGAGGAGGAACCACTGTACCCCGATGTTACCGAAATGAAAATTATACCAATCAAAGATAGGATGAAGAAAGCAAATGGATTTCCATTCTGTAAGGTTGAGGGTTGTCCAAAACAAGGTAGATCTGAATCGGATCAAATGTGTAGAAGCCACTTTACTCTATTCAAGAAGGCTGGTAGGAGTACAAACGAGACTGGCGAGGAGGAAGACGAAAAGGATATTGCGGGAGAGCCTCCTCTTGTCAAACGTGGTAGGGGTCGTCCAAAGAAGAATCCAATCGCGAAAAGACCTCCCTTTGAGAGCCAATGGCCCACAAAACGAGGCAGGGGTCGCAAAAGAAGTCAATATGCATCAACCGACATGGCCAAAGCCGACTCACTTGAAAGAGCTCAAGAACCCTCAAGTCGTCCTGTAAGAGCAAGAACTAAACCTGAACAATTCGTTGCTCGTCCTTCAAAGCAAAGTGTGGGCGTTGAGGAAGGGGATAGAGAGTTCTTGGCTAGAACAACTTGCAATTCAATTACTACAAATAAGAAGTATCGAGTAGAGGAAAATAGTCAACGAGTCATAACAAAGGAGAGTGATAACAATGTTGAACCCTCAAGTCGACCTACTAGAACAAGAACCAAACCAGAACTATTCGTTGCTCGACCTAGCAAGTCTGGCATTGGTATTCAGGAAGGAGATGAAGAATTTCTAGCTGGCACTTCTGCTGCCGCCGCCGCTGCTGCTGAAAAGAAACGAAGCCTTGAGGTGGAGGAGGGATCCTGGGAATGTTTGAAGTGTGACACGTTCAATGGGCCAACTAGAACAAGATGCACATCGTGTATGGGTTGGAAGGGAGGTCGTATACCTTCTTACGTTGATGAGAGCCTTGATGAACAAAGTGATGACAAGGAATCTGAATCTAGCAGAGAACAGGAAGATTGCATATTAGATCCAACTCTTCTAACCGCCGGTTTACGTATTGTGGTGGATGTAAAAGACTCGCTCTTCAAGGCCACTGTTGTCAAATACCGTGAAGATGTTGAGGGAAAGAATGTCCTCATACATTATGACGGACTAAAGAAAACATCACTTCATTGGATATCCGCAGATATGATTAGGAAAATATTGAAAGAAGAAGATGAGGAAGAAGAAGATGACTCAAGTAGCAGCGACGAGGAGTCTTACAGTACTTGTGAGTCGTCAAAGAAGAAATTATGGGAGTTGACAAAGATATTCACATTGAATGAAATCAACAGGAAAGTCCGCGTTAGTATTGTTTTATCGTGTGAATGATGTTTGTGTTCAATATGAAGCCTTGGTGATTTGATATGGTACTTCATTTGGCTCTCGTGTATCTTTATTTATTAATGCAAGATGTACTAACATAATATGTTACCATCTTCTCTCTATTCAACCATCATAAATCGTTACAACGCGCATCTTCCAGGCCAAATCCAACTATGTGCAGTTGGGGTGATGATTGTGGCCTTGTTGCATGTAGCCAGTGGAAGGCGATTGGTCGAGCTCCATGGAATTCATGTCTCGATTGCCAGTTAGAGGATTATGAAGGCTTTCCGAAAAGGAATGAGTTACCGATCGACTACATGACTGAAGAGCATCGTGAGATTATTTCCAAGAAGTGTAGTACAAACCCGAATCCTGCTTTCCCAGACATTCCTACTTCTCCACACGATCTACCAACATTTGTGGACTTTGATGAGTTCGAAGATGATGATTCAATCATGTCGGAAATGACCACTGAGGATGATTCCTCTCCTCCTCGTGAAGAATTTGAGTATCTGCCGGGTACTGAAAGATCTGATGTGCTAAAGTCTATTTGTACAAATCGTACAACTCCTGGTGACCTCACTGTCGTACAGATTTCTGAACAAAAAGACTGCGCAAGGGAAACGTTGAAGCATTTCCTACTCGAAGTTCCAACGATTCTTGAGACTGGGATACATGATGGAATGTTAGTACCTCCTGATAGTTTATTTGTTCTTCTTAACCTGCACTCAATTGTGTCTGTTTACGATGAAGAGGGAGATCAAATTCGTGATGATACAGTACCTTGGGATGTCTATGCACAACGTTCTAGTGAAGATCAACTCAATCTTTGGGTGATTGATCAATCAGGAGAACATGTTGGAAAGTTTGAGTTGGCATTGAATGGTGGCGTATACAAGTGGTATTGCCTCCTGTTTCACTTGGAGAAGGGTAAGTTGAATGAGACATATATGATATACATTTCCGCTTCATAACACTATGTACTCAAATCCATCTCTTTCTCTTAGATATCATTGACCGCGCAACAAACTCACTTCATAATGCATCATCTACAGATGCAGTGGCATCAGTCATTATGCAAGGTGATCGTGATCTCTTGCCACCACATCTTACTCTTGCTCTTGAGCAGATGACTACATGTAATCTCTCCGAGTCTTATGATTGTACTGAACGAGATTCGTCCGGCCTTTCTTGTAGACACTGCAATAACTTCAAGCTATACCCAAAATCAGAGAGTGAACTCTCAGGTGAAAGAATAGTATCACATATCAAAGAATGCAATGAATGTCCTTCAAAGATTCGTAACCGTATGTTATCCCTTGAGAAGAGTGAAGAATACAAGGATACTCGTTCGTTGAGGAATCGTGTGGAGAGTCTGCCACAGAATGAAGCTGAAAAGACATACTTCAACAGGCTTTGGTTACGCCTCCAACATTGTGAAATGAGAGAAGTATCACCTCTGACGTTGGAGCCTTCATCATCATCTTCAAGAAAAAGAGAAGAAGAGGATGAGGAAGAGTCGACTGTCTCTGATGATTATTCTTTAAGCTCTTATGAGCTTCTTCGGCTAGAAAAGATCAAGCGCAACCAGGCCAAACTGGCAAGTCTTGGACTGGGAGATGGTATGCGAGCTGCTGTTCAAACCGGTCCGACTGCAATGGACAATACTGTAGTGGAGGCACTTCCACAACAAAATGAAAAGGAGAGTAATGAAACAGAGAAAGAAGAGGAGGAGGAGGAGGATTCTGATGATGATGAAGAGGAAGAGTTGGAAGAAGCTGCCATTGAATCAAGTCCTGAACAAAATCCTATATCTGGTGCTGTTGAGAACAAAATTATGGAAAATGTTCCCCCATCATTATCTCCCCTGGCCTCTTCTGCTTCCTGATTCGGTGGCTGTTGCTCATCTGACGTGCCAGGGTCGGCATCATTATCATCACTGGCGATAGAAGGGAGGTGAGAGATTCAATTTTAAGGTATAAACTGTTGACAAGATAATCAAATAGCTCAAGTCACCCTGGGGAACAAAATCAAAGCTATACTCACGTATCACCCAAAGCATCTAATATAGTATTGAATTCCGATCTCATCTCCGACGGCACATCTAAAGTAGGTCGCCTAAATACTATTGATAATACTGCTAATCATTCTATAACACCAGACAGTTATAATACACACTTGTTTGGGGAAGTATTGATTGATCTACATAGTAGCTAGTATACACTTACACTACTCTAGCCTCGCATAATCTCAGCCATTTCCATATACAAAAAGTCCATCTCCTGTTCGGCTTGAGCCCCAGGTTCATCTTCCAAATCTGCAAGTCGTGATCTAATCTCTTCAATTCGAGCTCTTGCCGATGGATCAAGCTCAGTCTCTTCCTCGGATTCTAATTCCTCTTCGTCTACATCTTCTTCAACGGGAGCGTCAATATCCATAGGATTGACTTCGGGCTCAGGCTCGAGCTCGAGTTGTGGTCCAGGATTGGCTTCAGGCTCGGGCAGTTCTTCTTGAGAAATATTTGCCGTCTCTGCTACTTGGACAACAAGAGCTGCTGCATTTGCTTGTTCAATTGATAAGCGATCATATTCACTGACGAGACTCAAATACGTATGGTTGACAGCAGCAGCTTCACCTAGACTTGTATTATCGAGAAAACTGAATACCTTGAAAGCAACACTCTCTGGTACATCATGAGATATATCAGGTGCCGCTTCCACCTTCAACAAAGTTGTGCAGTCGGGTCCCTCCATAAATACATCGTCATCTTCTTTCTCATTAGATGACTCAAGTGCTTGGTCAACTTCGCGGCGCATCTCTTCATTTTGGGCAGACTTCTCTTGATTGATGACATTTCTTGAGAGCCATCCGGCGGCTGGTTGAGCAGTGAGTGAGTCGGAAGATCCAGCTGCCGACGCTGCCACTTTCTTATCTTCGTTGGACTCTTTATCTTCGATAGAAGATGTATCCAATACAATGGCTGGTCGGTCAGTGGCTGTTTGGAAGGTACATGGCACGACACATTGAGTTTAACAACGTAATAATACTTATGCAATCAACTCAATAACACGTAAGAGAATAAAAGAGAAACTTACCTGATTCAATTGGTGTTGTTCTAACCAATTTACCGCGCCTAACCTCGTAAGGGTAGTCAATTTTAAAGTGTTCCTTGA
>Ga0075439_12173_pt1 | contig 14316 bp, 10 predicted proteins | sample MintriSingleCell_FD_74264 | JGI IMG/M metagenome (GOLD analysis project Ga0075439, IMG submission 74264) | Marine eukaryotic communities from Monterey Bay, USA to study complex ecological interactions - Minidiscus trioculatus JGI Plate_4_G5... | ecosystem: Environmental > Aquatic > Marine >... | reverse complement strand
TTCTTACCTAACACATAGCACAGGGTAAACTGCACCCGCCAGCGCGGGGTTCGGTTTAATACAGTTACAATCAAACCACTCTCTACACGTGCACTTAGTCCTACCCAGGCTGCCGCCGCTGCCAGACCTGCACCATCACCACGTAAGGAGGCAAAGAAGAACAAGCCAGCATCTCCTCAGAAATCCCTCTCATTCAAGAAACAAAAGAAGGATTACAATGACTTGATCCAGGAAAAGCAAGCAAAGAAGAAGGCAGAAGATGAAAAGGTTAGGATTGCAGAAGAGGAGAAAAATGCCAAGGCAGCTGCCGCCAAAGCCAAGAAACCGGAGTTGGTACGCAAGGCAAGTGTCCTTGTCATTGAGGATGATGCGACATGGAATAAGGGCTATGAGGAGTTAAAGGCCTTCCATACAATGACTGGCAACACCTCAGTCCCTTTTGGTAAGGATACTGGTGCTCTACGAAGTTGGTCTGAAAGGCAGAAGAAGGTATATGCAGCTGACAAGCTTGAGAAGAGTAGGATTGAGAAGATGGAGGAGCTTGGATTTGTTTTAAGTGAACAAATCATGGGGAGATAAGGTTTTGTGGTATGATATGGGGAAGGCACAAGGTGTGAAGGTGCATTAATATACGTAACGAGTAACTAACAGAAGTAATAAGAAGAGAAAAAGTAGTTTGTAATGTTATGCAATATAGTAGACAAGTCTCTCGAACGAATGAGTTGCCCGAATAGATGAAAATGTTTGTCATTCCACAACAACTCATAAGTTTGTCTCTATGATAGAGTAACAAGAAGCAGGTGTTGTCCTATCCAAAGCTTGGGCCATCCTCTATCTCTTGACACAGATTGATACGAGAGGTGCCTCCATGAGAAACCGTTCGCCTTGTTAGATGGCCTGCACCCGTTCGGTTCTGTGGCGCTCTCAATGATCGCGAGTGGGGGAGGGGCCCCACGAGTGCCTAAAAACAATCAGCTTGCGTCTATCTATGTGAAACACCATGTTCAATACATCGCCAATATTCGCTAAACAGATACTAATACCCTTTGTCGTTTACTGTACTGCCTCAGATGAGAAGCCTAAATTTCAATGTTGGATACCTTGAAATACGCTAAGTGTCATACATTGAAGTAACAGTACCACAACTGCCTGAGAAGATAGAAGAGCTTGGTTGTGTATTTCAAAAGTGGGGTGTTGAAGTCACATACTTATGGTGATAGAGGTATGACTTTGTGATATGCCGTGGAAGTGATATGGGGAGGCATCGTGGTGTAAAGGTGCACTAATATACGTAACGAGTAACAGAAGTAATATAAAGAGAACAAGTGAACAAAGTAGTTTGTAATGTGATGCAACTGCAATAGTATAGACCTAGCCTTTCGAATTCGAACTGAATGAGTTGCCCGAATAGATGAAGACGTTTGTCATATTATCTAGTAATCAACTCATTATTTATAAGTTACTCTATGTCCTACGATAGAGGTAATCTACTAAGAGAGGTAAAAAGAAGCAGGTGTTGTCCTATTCAAAGTTGACTTGAGCCCTCTCCACAGAAAGGTGCTAGCTGCCTATTACTGCTTTCTGCGGCGCGCGAACTATTAAGGATACCGTCGATTCTATTGATGACATAAACAGACATAAAGAGTTGTCAAAAGTCGAAGTGCATATCAAAGTTACATTATGGACTGTCAATCTAAACCGGAAAACATCCATAGTCCAATAAATATAATTCCTTTATTTTTGGTTCAACGTCGTCTCCCCTTAATACAAGATTGATTATGAATTATCTTTCAATATTAGTTGCATATCTTGTGTTACTTTCCATCCATGTCGGTATTGCAATGGGTCAAATTGAAGTAGATATTAAAACTGACACATCAACAATCAATGACACTTCATCATCAGATAATGATGATCAGCTAGCACTACCTTTCTTCATACGGTTACACTTAATTAGACATGGAGAAACACATGCAAATGTACAAAATATTGTGTTAGGTCAGGGAGATTCACCACTTACTGAGAATGGTGTTAATGTAGCTCGAATGGCAGCGGCATCTGACTCGATCAATGGCAAAAGATTAAAGTATTGGAGACATTATTGTTCGGATTTGCAAAGGGATCATCGTACTGCAAGAATTGTGCTAGGTATTGAACAGGAAAATGGTAATGAAGAATCATCACCCGAAATTAATCTAATAGTGGACTCACGGTTAAGAGAGTTGGCAAAAGGGCCACGAGAGGGATATTTAAAGAAATATACACATGAAGAGGCAATTGAACTTAGACGTCGGGAAGCTGGAGTAACAGACAAAGATATATCAGTACCGAAGCTAGAAAGCTTGGATGATGCATATGCAAGGGTTGTAGATTGGATAGATTCAATCATAGCAGATGCATCTGAAGATTATGAAAACGCATGTGATGATGAAGAAGAAAATATTGAGCCAAAAGTATATGACGTGTTTGCATTATCCCATTCGGCATTGATTAGAACTATTATACACAAGATGGTTGATCATCAACTGCCGACAGATTATAAGAAAACAAAGGAGGGTAGTCTTCGAATCCCAAATCTTTCAAGAACTATTATTGATATTCAACCATACAAATCAAAGCGGTGGACTCCTAGTCTCAATCGATTAACGGATGTATCACATCTTAACGACGCGGCAAATAGTGGACCACCGTATTTGTAGCTCCGTATAGCATATTCAGAATAAGAACTTTCTTCCGCCAAGTCGTCTCTTATCGTTGTCAATGATAATATCTTTGGCAATTATTTGTCTGCAATAATCAAGTTGGAATATTGCCAATGCGCCCAAACAACAACCAAAAGAAACAGCTACAAATGTACCAATACGAATCCAGTAGAAGTAGTCTAGTTCAGATACGACTTCTGCTTCTGACATCCATTCACTTCTACGCGGAGCATTGACAAGGTAAAGAATCAAGGTTGTGTAGATTCCAGTGGAAGCCAAATGAAAGTTAAACCGAGTTTGCGGATCTTTAATAAACGGCCCAATGACGCACGATAATGTGAAAAGCACACCACTTGCCAAGATAAGAAAGCTGCCAATCCCTGTGAAGTTACAGGCAAGCAAAAGTTATTGTGTAAAGTTACAAGGTTTGAGTAGATAATGACTGGTGCGGATTAGTATGAAAAATGACGAGGTTACGGCGGCTTACCTATCTCCCCAATCCGAGTTGATGGCACTGGTACCAGTGTATCATCAGAATCCATCTGTGTTAGTTATGTTATGTTTAGGAGAATCTCAGCATACAATAACCAGCGTACAATAACGGGCTTAAAGACACAGAGTTTTTATGAGGTGTTGGAGAGTGGTTCATTTTTACCTACCCTACCCTACCTACTCTCACTTTCACTTTGGAGTTGTCTTCCTAATCACTCTACCTCGGAGACGCAACCCAAGAATTTGCACTTCAAAGACACGACCTTCTCTTGTCCTCAGAATCTGTAGCAATTAAATCATGAGGGCAGAGTCTTCCTAATACCCTGCCGAATCAGTAAAAATGGTCATGATGGAGAAGAAAATGATGAGCCCATTCAACAGGTTGTCAAAACAATCTAAGCAAAAGACTATTCAAGCAAGGTACTTGGTGTTTGCTTCGTTAGTTGCTTTGCTTGTCATAACATTGATCACTACGAATCAATCGTCAACTAGTGTTAGAAGTAGCCTACGAGCTTTAAAAGTGCAACCAACAAATGCTACTATCGTTTCTGATATAAGGGAGGTCTTAGACTTGGTAGATGACAAGTCAGGTAGTAGTGGCAGTAGTGATGAAGTAGTTTCTGAATCTCCAGAGAAGGTCTTCTCGTCTCAAGTTGCAGGAGCCACAAATGTGCACGAAGCTACTGACTCTCCAGAAGAGGTCTCGTCTCAAGTAGCTGACGATGATGACGATGATGAAACCATCTTTGTTGATACAACAACAAGCACTACCGATAATACTTCTCTCCAAGAACGTCTTCTAGCCCGAAGTATCAAAGTAAGGAATATGATAAGTGAAACACTTTCAGAGGCTGCGGCACATATACCAAGTCCAAAGTACTTCCACTTCAATCCTCAATACGAGGACGAAGGCCCAACGACTGATCATTCATGTGATCAAGAGGATGCCTACGCTGGTGTAGCAGTTGATGGCTGGTTACCGCCTCTGTATGGCTATCCAATGGAGTCACTGAATGAGTGGTACAAAGAATATGAGGCTAGTATGAAGAAGATAAAGAATAAAGATGCTGGTGGTCAGGAACTACGTGATTTTGCTGCAAAAGAAGCCCAAAAACTGAGGAAGCTCCGCCATAGGTTGTTCTGTGAGGACTAACGAACATGATAGACTCGGAATAGTGGCGGTGTTGTTATATATAACTTAGCTTGAGAAAGGCCACTATTTCCCCTTATTCATATACTATTCTCAATAAACAACAATGACTTCAAGTGAGCCCAAATTCTTTTGTCAATCCGTAATTCATTTTTCATCTCCAATCCCCCATTCTAACACAATATTTACTCCTCATCTCCAATAAACTCGTCGGGTATATTAGCATCAATTTCTTCGTGAACGTATGCACTCTTGTCTAACTTTTCCAATAGATGAGGCGAAATGTACTAATAGGATATGACAGGTGTGTGTATGTGAGTTGTGAAAAGTTAATGTCCAATCTTAACACATCAGACAAGAATAAACTACCCACCTTGTGCATTGAGAACATGGTTACTTTCGACTCTCCGCCAAAGACACGGCTTAATGCTTCATCACAAATAATTTCCTTCTTATTCTCTGGATTCTGTATTATGATAGAAGAGGGTATAAGAGCAGAGGTGTGAGGTGAGCATATCATATACACAACAAATAAACCCCTTCACCTTCACAATTCTAATAATTAGAATCTTACCTGAAGGTTATTTGCCTTAATATACACCCAAAGTGCCTGTGTAACCTGAGGACGAGGTAATATATTCTTCCCAACAACGGCAGTCAAATCTTCACTCAACCGATACGGAGGCATAGTACCCGGATCTCTCTTCTTCTTGGGTTCATTCGATTTGCGTTTCTTTCGGGGTGCAGTTGTATTGGTTGTTAAATCTACAGGCTTGTAGGGATCAACATGCGCTCCGATGTACTTGTTCATTGAAAACATCTAATAATAATATGATATGTGTATATAATGTATGAGTTGCATTCCCAAAAAGTTTATCACAGATTACAACACATGAACATAATATAATTATAAGTAATATAAACTCACCGTAAACTGATCAACACCAAAAACGGCCTTCATCCTATCATCCAATAGAATCTGACGTCTATCATCCGGATTTTGCAACTCATTATCCTTAATATATGCCCACATTGCTTTCACAATGTCAGTACGTGCCATTTGCCTTCCACTACCTAAAAAGTCGGCAAGTTCTTGACTAATTTCTTTCACGGCTGATAGTCCGCCACCACCCTGCTTACGTTTCTTTGGTACTACCACCTCCATTTCTTCCTCTTCCTCTTCTTCACTACTTGAATCTTCCTCAGAGGATTCATCATCACTATCTTGCATACTATCAATAATTTCAGTAATAGTTGCCTTGATATACTTCTTCTTACTACTTAAATCAGCACCATTAAACTTTTCAGATAGGGTAGCAATGAATTGTTTAGTTGACATGGTTTCGAGATTAACTGTTTGCATTAATTGTTCCATTTCTTTACGTATTTCGATATCAGAGGGGATGGGCACATTGGCATTGACTTTAACTTTGGCTTCTTCAGTGTCAGACATGATATCTTTTGTTTTGTTGTTTATATTTATATTGTTATCTAACTTTGAGTTGAAAGGTGAGTACTTGATTCTGTAATCTTGATATCTTTTTCTTTTACTGATTGATGCGATGGGATGTTGAAAACTAAATTTGATATTGATATGGTCTTGGTTCGCTGCTTTTGCGGTAATTATACGCTAGTAGGGTGGTTTGCAGTTATAAATCGATATGTATTGCCTCCTCAAATAATTAATCTATCTCTGCTTCTTTGCCTTTACTATTTTGTTATTGGTTTATTTAGGGATGTGAAATTTTGCTTTCTATTCGTGAGCTAAACGGATTCCCGCGTGGCTCATTGGCGATCAAAGACCGTACACTATAATAAGTAGTACGTCAAATATCCATACAGTACTGAACTACGTGGGCCATTTTGACACATGTATCAACTCCTCTACCAATAACTATGAATATGATATCAAATAAGCGCCTCTGCAACCAACCCTGCAATATACTACTTGCAATTATTGCAATAGCATTACTGTTAATTTCTCCCGTCCATTGCAAGGATGATACTGAAAAAATCAAAAATGATGCTCAACCCCAATGCGAACGCCTACCAACCTCTCTAACATATAAACAGGATGCCGCGCCTGCTGATGTATCGGCTATATTGCGTGTGGTAGTTGAAAAGATCAATCGGGATGTTACGGGCGTTGTTGATGTCGAAGTGAGTTTACCATAGCATAATGATATTTTTCTTAGTGCACATCTTGTGTTCATATTGATCCTCACTTTGATTAATAATTTATACCCATTAGGTAAAATGGTCAGGAGGGGAATTGCATAAGAAAGTAGGTGAACGTATAGTACAATGCTTTGTAACACGATTAGCAACAGATGCGGGCACTGCCGAATCAACTCTTGATGAACACGGACGTAATGTAGTTACACAATGCTTTGAGGTACCATTTACTATCCTTGATGTGAATGAATGTACAGTACCGCAAACAAATGCTATGCATCATAAATGTATGAAACCGAGTATATGTGTTAATACCTTGGGTTCATATGAATGTGTTTGTCCATCTGAATCATCAACATCTGTTGCTAATACTGCCAGTGGGAGAAAGTTTGTTGCTGATAGTTTTTGGAATGAGTTGAATCAAGAATCGCGTAATCCTTGGGAATTGTCATTTGGAGGAGGATCATGTTCAAATTTACCATCAACATATTTATGTTGTGATGAAGATGGAAGTAGCAAGGAAGGATCATCTTGTCGGTCCTCATTTCGTTGTCCGGTTGATCCATGCACTGCCAAATCAAATCCATGCAGTGATAAGGCTGTGTGTCAACGTACTGAATCTCCCAATCATCATCCAAATTATAAATGTCAATGTCCTGTCGGGTTGATGGGGAACGGATTACCTTGTCGAAAGAATGTACGAAAGAAGTTACCAAAAGTAAAATATGATGGCAAGACACCTACAGAAGAAACCCGAAAGTTATTAGAATCAGGAATGATTTGTGATTGTAGTGAGCCAACTATTGATCAATGTGATGGTTTTCCAAAGTGTCCAGGAAAACACGAGGTATGTAAAGTTGACGAATCAACTAATACACCGGGCTGTGTCTGTCAAGATGGCTTTGATAGAGATCCTGACTTTGGATGTGTTGATGAATCACCACCAATTCTCAATATAAGGCCTGATCCTACACATGGTACTGAAAAGAGGACGGGTATTACTCACTTGTCTCAAGGAGATAAATATGAAGAGTATGGCGTGGATATAATTGATGATAATGCCGAAGAATATTTACGAAGTTTGAAGATTGCCTACTCGCGTCCATTGCCTCAAGGATGTTTATTAGAAATGGGAGAATTCTATGTTGAGTACACAGTTGCAACTCCTTGGACTGAGCCAAACTTTGTTCGAGCCAAGAGGACAGTAGTTATTGATAATGTCAATGAATGTTTAGTCAAGCAAGGGATGGGTGTAGGTGCCAACTGTCCAGAGTTGGTTGCCCAGTGTGATGTCGGAGCAGGTGCTAGATGTAAGGATGAGATTGGTACATATACTTGTCAATGTCCGTCTGGTACTGAAGGAGACGGATTTCTTCTAATTCCCCGTTTAAAGTCAAATGGTAAAGGAGGGTTTGACGGTAGTATGGTACCAAGGGGATACAAGGGAGGATCTGGATGTCGGGATACGAGCGCACCTGTACTTGAAATACTTGGACCGAATCCCAAACGATTCCGAGTTGCCAAGGCTAGTGGAATCAAAGGTCTAATGAAAATGGACGGGAATGAGGAATCAAATGCCAGAGTCGAGGCTCTAGTTGCCCAGCAAAGAAGTGCATATGAAACTGATATCAAGGTAAGGATTCGTCTCTGTTTGTGATTTGTGATCGGTAATTAGTTTGTTTTATCAAATATGGTATGCTCACTTTATCATACCCGCTTCTCCATAGTATATCATTTCGACCACATCTGGGGCTGAACTCTGTGCTACAACCACAAAGCGAAATGTCCGTCCAACAGACTGTATCCGAGCTGAAGACAAAACCTACAAGGGGATTGTTGATCTTTCATCTCGTGTATCTGTTGGAGAGCCCGTTTCGAAGAATAATGGCTCGCCACTTCAATGGAAGGTACCTTACAATGTCATGGATGAAGCTGGGAACAAGGCCAAAACTGTTTGGCGTGACATAATTGTCGAGGAAGTTGATATTGATGATTTTGATAAGAAGGCCAAGGTAGACGAATCCACTAAGAGTAACGAAGTCTCAAGAGATGGAAGGAATAATCGAGAATGTCCTCCCTGCAACTGCAAAAGTGAACCAAGACAACAGCAGCGCGGCAACGGCGGAATGTCTCATGCTGAATGTAACGCTCAATGTGAATCCAAGATTGCAGATGCATTGGCCTCGTCTTCGGATGGATCTTCTGACAAGACTTGTACGCCCACTAATGGTAGTGTTGAACAACAGCAGAATCATCAAGTCATTCAGGAAATGCTAGTCTTCTTGGAAGATTTGTTAGGGCCGAATTCCATGATGTTATTACTTCTTGGCTGTACACTTGCAACCATGATTTACATTATCAGCCGTGGTATTGCTGCCTTATTCTTCAGTACTGGTCCACATACTCAGACTTACTACCACTCCCGAGATGATGATGAGCAAGAAAAGTTGATGCTTCAAAGTGTTTCATATTACAGATCTCCGTCGGCATCTTCAAATGGCAGTACAAGTCGGGGTCAATCTCCTGCTGGCTCATCTATATCTGCAGCCTCATCTTCTGGTGCTCGACCTCCTCCTAGAGCATCAATCTCTTCCCAACAACGGAATGGTATGTATAATGGTAATGGAAATACACCTCGACAACAACAGCAGCAGCGATCACCATTTCAAAGCAACGATGGTACAGATAATATATATCAAACCATGTCACCAATCACTCCATCGAGGCAAAATGGGACAATACCTCAGGGAGGGAATCGCTACAACCTGAGAAATGCACGTTGAAGAAGCTGTCGAGAAGATATTAGTTAGGATATGTAGAATGAAGTAACCTGTTCATAGTTCATCTAAACTAACATTATATTACCTGTGAAGGATAAGTACAGAGCCTAGCAATGATATGATAACCAAGCACTAACTCAACCCTGCTCAGCACTCTCTCATAAAAATAAAGGCAAGGATACCGTCAACTCCACAATTGGTATCCTTTTTAGCAGTGCTCAAATGCTAAAATAGTTTTATTTCTCATTTCATACTGCGAATAGTATTACACGTCGTAATATACTACTGAAGTATCCGTGAGCTTGACTTGTGCCGAGTGCCGGCTTTTTGTTCTGATCTCTTGCTTAGCACTAAATGACAGATGGGTGACAAGCTGACTGTCTCATCCAAAACCTCAAATCGACGGCGCTATTTCAATATTGAACAGTCAGATATCTAGAAGATTGGGATTGATAGATGATATATACATCAATAATATCAATAGGTTTGGTCAGTGTGTATTATATTTGTATTCGATGTTCCAAATAAACAAAGATACAACAACAAAAATGATGTATTGCAATCGGCCATCAATATTGGCACTTGCCCTCCTCCTTCATAACCATCAAACTACAGTACAAGCCTATGTAACATCAGGATTACCAGCACATACCCATCGTGCCTATCTACATAAATTAACAGATGAAATAACATCCACCGACACACCCCTAGGGATGTTAGATCCACATACATTAAAATCAACAGCCAAAATAATGTCAGCATGGGCAACTACATCTCCTGACAAATTGGGTAGCGATGGTAAAGACCGGGCGTTAAAAGTGGAGGGGTTATTAAAACGGATTATTGATGAAAGGGCTGCTGGTAATATTGATGCAGTGGCTAGTACCGAACATTATAATTCTGTATTGAGGAGTTGGTCGTTTAGTGGTGAAGGTAAATTTGCCGCTGAACGAGTTGAGCAGGTGAGTTGGTTATTTGATGTGTGTGTTGGTGTGGTGCGATGTAGGCAACGCCTTATTTAATTTATATCTTCTGCTTCTCATTTTCGATTCACACACATACAGATACTCATGAGTATGCAAGATGTATATCATCTTACAGGTGATAAAACCGTACAGCCCAATCAAGAATCTTTCGAGACTGCCATTGAAAGTTGGTTGCGTGCCACAGACGAACCAGCCGCATTAGAACGTGCCCAGGGCATCATAGATTGGATGACTACATTATACATGTCGTCATCGAATGATTTAGCCAAGCCACACACATCAAATTTTTATCCAATTCTCAAGTACTTGGCTAATAGTTGTACATTGGATGGGCCTATACTGAGTGAACATATTATACAACATATGCAATCTTTACAAATGCAACAAGGTATAGATACGGTAGGTCCAGACACGATGTGTTTTAACATTGTCATGTCAAGTTGGCTCAAGTCTGGTGATAAGAATGCTGAGAAGCATATAACTGAAATATTCGACTATATGAACAAGGCTCAAGATTTAGGCAGTGAAGACATCAAATTAGATTCATCTTCATATAATATTATCATTTCATCAATATCAAATTCCATCAAGAAGAATGAGAATATGGATATAGAAGGTGCACGTCGTGCTGATGACTTGTTGACACAACTGGAAACAAACTTCAAGGAAGGAGATGATACACTCCGGCCTGATACTATTATATATAATCAGGTTATAGATTATTGGGCAAAGACACAGCCTGTCAAAGGTCATTACTTGTCTGCAAGAGAAGTACTTGATAGACAAATAAGCATGTATGAAGAGTTCAAGGTTCGAAAGTGCCGTCCCGATATATTAGGATATACATCAGTCATTGCCGCTTGTGCATCCACTCCATTCAAGTCTGATACAGAGAGACAGAATGCATTTGACTTGGCACATTTAACATTCATGGAGTGTAGCAAGAGTAAATACATGTCACCCAATGATGTCACCTATGGTATCATGTTAAAGGCCGTCGGACGACTACTACCCAAGAAGGAAGATAAGAATAGGTATGCCAAGACACTATTTGAGATATGTTGTAGTGAGGGATATTTAGGACAAATGGCATATCAACGTATGAAAATGTGTACTACTGACAAGATGAAACATCAGTTAACTGGTGGTAGGAGTTTTGAAGAGTTACCCAAGGAATGGCGTCGTAATGTTAATGTCCGATCTCATCAGCAAGGTCAAGCTCGGAGACAACAACAGTCGTCTCATAGCGGTGCTAGTAACAAACATCAACAGACACAGACAAGTAAACGAGGAAAGTTACGACCGTAGATATATGTGTTTTCGTTTAGTGAGTGGAAATTTTGGATGTATATATGTTGATCTGAGTCTCTGAGAGTTGCTGATGTACAGGAATATATTGAGCAGGAGACGTACAGTTGTAAAATAATGAATAAGTGTAGAGTAACACAATCATCTTAGAATCCTATAGCTTGCACATGCTGAAGTGCAAGGGCCAAGCACACTCAAAGGTTGGGGATGGAACTGGGACGGATGGCTCGATGCACTATCTCAATCTTCACACGCTCGCCGCTCGCTATAATTGTAGGATACCTAGGATACCACATCTCAAAAAATAAAAAATATCTTTTTCTCATTCTCGATGACAACCTTCTCTCAAGGTGGGCGGATAAGATATGTTGTCTGCAAGTGTTATAATACTTCAATATGTGTGCCCACTTCTAGGATGCATTCTGGCTAATTGTATGTTTGCAGGTGAGTCAAAATAACTAAAATTTATTATGTGTATAATGTGTCCGTACTCTTTATAGATCTTATCTTACCATTCCTATAATTCGATAATCATTTTACTAGAGGGCGAGCAGGAAATTTGCCAAAAGCCATTTAGCGATAATAAGAAGTCTTCCTCTCGATAGATCCAAAACGGAAGCACCTCCAGTGTGCTTAGGTGTATTGTATTGGACAACCACCCTCTGCTCATATCTACCTTATGTCCATAATTAGAGGTTTGATTGTAGTATCCTCGGAGTAAGGAAGTATCTTGAACTGACAGAAGTATCTTGACGACTGAGTATCTTGACTGAAGATACTTCACCGTTTGGAGTATCTTCGTGGAGCGAGAGGTGGACACTAATTGAATGATTCTACTCTCGGTATAAGTATATCAGTTGTAAACACAGACTTTAAGGTTTACTCTGTTTTGTACTAGGTTCTTCCACAGCTGATTCTCCATCCTGCTTCCTCTTATTCTTCCCACTGGCCGCAGCCTTGGGCCCCCAGTTTGGCTCTGGATTATGTGCCCATCTCTTTGCCTTCTTCCGACCCTTCTCGAATCCCTTAGGTATAGTAAAATCAACATTGGTACGCATCTCTTTTGATAGAATCTTGGATGCAATGTCAACATATGATTGGGGATTAGATGATTGACTTCCTTGTTCTTCACCCACACGATGTTTCTTCGACTCCTTCTTCTTATGTGGAGGATGTTCCTTGCAGTAAGCTCGGACAATATCCCACACTACATGATTAGGAGCATCAGTCTTGATTGCCTGTGGTTCCTTGTGGTATGCACTAACACGATACCCTGCATTCACTAGTGCAGCTTTGAACATTTTCATGGGTATGGCGGGACTATTCACGGTCTTACAAAGTGTTGGAAGTAAGTGATAAAGTGGAGTATCCGGTAGTTCCTCACTTACGGAAACGAGTAGCCCATGTAATGTCGTGGCTGTATGAAGAGGATGCATGGGCGTGCCACCAGAGGGGTTTACACCATTATTTGTCTGAGCAACTTCCAATCTATCAATAGCATCATTCACCACATCCATGTCATGAAGTGGTCCAGTCCATAGCGGACCAGCCATCTTATATGACGACCCTGTCTCACATTCTTCAGTTGGTGCTCTACCATTACGATAGACATTGGATGGTCTTGACTTCTTATCCGTAGTACTGCCCTCTACTTGATCACTGTTCTGTTGTTGTTGCCATTGAGTAGATACATACTCGTTTGTTCCGATGGGTGTTACATGAAATGAAGAGCACCTGGCAGATTGAAACAAATGTCTATGGTTCAATGATAGATTGTTCACCTGATGACAAAATCAAAATTGTGTGTGAGTAGACAATCTCTTTGTATATCTTACAAACAACAAAATATTTAACACTTACCCCAGCCTTATCATCATAAACTTCAATAAATACTCTACAATAAAATGCCATACCAACACTCAATACCGGTTTAATAGTCCGACCATACCGTCCAGCAACAATACTAACATGATACAATAGTATCCTTAATGCTAATTCCTGTAAATATCCCGAACGTTGGATTGGAAATGATCCATATCGTCCATAGCATGTTTCAGGATGTGAACCACCCAATGCTGCCATGTCGGTACATGTTATTGCCAATAATCCACCATTAACTATACTTTGCATGGCAGCATCAATGAAGGGCGAGGCACTACCATATGGATCCAAGTCTATGACATCATATTGTGGTTTTTGTTGTAATTGTGATGGATTGCATTGATCGGCATGTAATTTAGGTGGACGTCGTGACATGTACATTTCATGTGTAGCATCTCCTACTTGTAGTTGTATACCGTGTGGTCGTAGAGCAAAGCTACTAGTACTGTCCTTCTCATCATTGGAAACTAATACATCATTCAATACATTCCTACCAACATTTTCTCTTGCCATATCAACAGCAACCGGATCTAGATCGTTCACAATAATTGACCGTACTCCTGGCACTTCCTTCCAATACCTCAAGGAACGCAATCCTGATGCTGCCAATGCTTCAAAGATTGATACTCCGTGTATAGTTTTGCTTGTTGTTGTGGTGCTGTTGCTGGTACCATTGGAAGGCATAGATTTAGATGATTCAAGTGTCAACTTTGTAAAATCAACAGATTTCTTTGCCAACTCAACTTGTGCATCAATATCTAATTCAAATTGCGCTAGCCTTGCCTTGCGTTCTTCCTTTGTCTCCTTCTTCTTCTCTTTGGTATCTCCATCTTCATTCCCTT
>Ga0075439_15840_pt1 | contig 14393 bp, 9 predicted proteins | sample MintriSingleCell_FD_74264 | JGI IMG/M metagenome (GOLD analysis project Ga0075439, IMG submission 74264) | Marine eukaryotic communities from Monterey Bay, USA to study complex ecological interactions - Minidiscus trioculatus JGI Plate_4_G5... | ecosystem: Environmental > Aquatic > Marine >... | reverse complement strand
TGTCGGTTTTAAGCATTGTTTTAGCACCGGCATCTTGTACTGTGTCGACGAAGCGCTTTGATGCGCTTTTCATTGAGGTTAGTAGATCAGCCATGATTGTTATAGATTGTTATTTTGTACCTAAAGATAATATAGTAGATTGCAAAGGAGATCCCGATGTATCGCAAACAGTGTAAATCTTTGTTAATGTGTTATTGATATTGACTGGATTGTTGTTGTATTGGGGCCGATAGTAGACAACTTTTGCAATAATAAGCGGCTTCTCTGACCTATGCATTGAGTTGGTTGTGTAGCCAAATTTTAATCTTATTCGGAGTTGCAATGATGAGCAAATCTTTCAATCTCCACCACATAATTTAACTTTAGCGTCAACTATATCTTATCTAATCATGTAAGTAGTCGACGGCAGAGGCGAGGGAAGAAGTTCTACATAATATAGGGGGGATGATGAAGGTGCAGGCGGTGGTTGACTCTGTAGGACCGAGGAGAGCACAAACTTGGTACCATCATTTATTTTTGTGCCTGACACAGGCTGATCAATCCCCAGTGCACGAGTGGTGGAATAGGAGCTAGATATCGTATGGGGTTTTTAATGCATTGCTATTGCTGCACATCTACTTCGAATGATACACGGGCGGCAGTCTTTATTCTCTCTTGCCTCAATTTCAAAACTTGATATCATCTCACACAAACAAATATCTTTTATCATATCTTTAATATCTAAAATCCGTCACAGGTCTAATCCCAAGTGTTACTTTGATATTACCATCGGGGGCAAACCCGCTGGACGTGTTGCTATGGAATTACGTGCCGATGTTGTTCCTAAGACTGCCGAGAACTTCCGTTGTTTGTGTACTGGTACGTATCTTTTTGTTGTTTGTTAATAATATAAAAGATATTATTATGAGAAGGGTTGCGTTTGTGTGGTGTTGGTGTATTTAAAGAAGAATATCATTAAAGTTAAAGTGTACTAAATTGCAATGTATTCAGTGGGGTCGCGGCGGCGAGATAGAGAGGATGAGTGGGGAGAGGGTTGTTCTATTCGATCCATAAAAAAAAATACTCACACTGTTTATCTATTATACCAATTCAATCTATTCAATACAGGCGAGAAGGGATTCGGATTCGCTGGATCATCATTCCACCGTGTCATTCCTGGATTTATGTGCCAAGGTGGTGACTTCACCAACCACAACGGTAAGTTTTAGTTTGCTTCTTGATGTTTGTTCATATCTTGTGTCTGCCTTTGATTTAGTTCGGTAGAATCTCATGTAATGTTTCCAATAATGAATTACTTAGGTACCGGAGGAAAGTCAATCTACGGAAACAAGTTTGCCGATGAGAACTTTACTTTGAAGCATACCGGCCCAGGAATCTTGAGGTAAGGACTTTCATTTAAATAGTATCTCGTATATTGTTGCAATACACTTATATATCATGTACTCACACAAACAAACTTATTTCATCTTAATGAATATAGTATGGCCAACGCTGGAAAGTCCGCGTTAGTATTGCTTTGTCATATGAATTCGTGTCTTCAATAATATGGAGTATTGACAAGTTTACTACTTCATTTGACATCACTTTGCCTTTATTTAATTGCCTTTGTAAACCACATGTACTAACAGAAGTTAATACCATCTCTCTCTAACTTCGTAAACTGTTAAACGCGCATCTTCCAGGCCCAAACACCAACGGAAGTCAGTTCTTCCTTTGTACTGCCGATACCGCTTGGTTAGACGGTAAGCATTGCGTCTTCGGTTCCGTCGTCGAGGGTATGGATGTCGTTCGTACCGTTGAGGGTGTTGGATCTAGCAGTGGTGCTACCAAGTCTCCTGTTATGATTGCCTCTTGTGGTCAGCTTTCATAAATGATGATGATAATGAATCATGAAAGAGGTATTTGGGGGGTTTATCGGCTAGGTCTTGAGAAGAGATTTACCTTTTCAAGTTGGTATAATTTAGGGGATGAGATGTTCGCTAACATTGGAGGATAATGACAATTAAATGACATTAGAGCCCCATTTATTCGATCTAAATATCTATAGAAATTGGTCCATTATTCATCTTGACATGGCTAGGAGTGATATTGCCGATTGACTGATTCACATAATGAGATTCTGTCTCTGAGCCGGACCTCTCTCTACCAATAAAGTTGTGCCTTCCCCTATTTCGGATCACTTCCTTACTATTGCTACTGTGTTATTGTAAGAAGTGAATGTACACCATGCATCCTAGAGAGTGGCTTCGTGTGTGAGCGAGAGCCGAGGAGGTAGATAGAGCGAGGTGTAGAGTAGTAGAAGAGGACTTTTCTGTAATTTTGTTAAGTCGGTATCCTTGACCTTTTCATTTTCTCGCTTGGTGGCAAAAAATCGGATTGCAATGAGTCGTTAGAGTAGATGGAAGGATATAAATAAGTAAATATTAATATGTCTATTGTGTATGGATAAGTAATTAGTAGTAGTTGTTAATCAATTATTAATCATCAACGATGAGGGGTAATTACCAGCAACAACAACATAATGGTACTAACAACCACAATAATAACAAATCGAAGTTTGAAAACTTTATGCAATCTCAACAACAAAATACCAATACCAATAATGGTATAGGAGGAAGAGAGGATAATAATCCACTATCACCATCGAACATGTCACACATTAGTAGAATGAAACATAATAATTATGCTCATGTTATTGATGAGATGAAGTTTAATAATACTAATAGTACTAGTCAGCAACAACATGGTGTAGGTGGTAGAGAAAGAGAATATAATAGAAGTGAAGAATGGGGATTTAATACTAGCCAACAACCTCAGCAACCTCAGCAACAAGGAGGTGGCGAATGGGGCTTCCAACAGCAATATAATCAACGGAAACAAAATCAGCATTATATCCGACAACAGCAGCAGGCGCAGCAACAATATAATAATAACTCTACTACACAGGGCTATCAACAGAGAGGACGAGTGCAGCAATCTCAACAGCAGTATTCAATACAAGCTACTACTAATTATACAAACCAATTTACTAATTATACGAACCAATCTAACAACTATATTAATCAACAACAACAGCAGCAACAACAGTCGTATGAAATGCAAAATCACTCCAATTATAACACAAACAACACAAACAATCCTGCCCAACAGAATACTACTACTACACAGCAACAACAAAGAGGAAGGGCAGGACGAAATAAACTATATACAGATCAACAAAGTCGTATTAGATCAAGATCTACTGTTCGTAAGGTAACGTTGGTTCATATATTAAATCTATTATTCTTATATATATATTTCTCTGTATTTTTTGGGGCGCGCTTTTTTGTATTATGTGCTGTGTCTAACACCATTTGACAAATTAAACCTAAACAGGTGGCAGAACGTACACAATCATTGGCAAATGCATATACATTATCCAAAGAGAGCACCTTTAGCAATAGCCAGGTAAGACTATACTACTTGAGTGTTAATCTTATTGTGTGGTATCTTGTGCTTTTTAATTAAAAAGTTATAACTCTCATACAACTTATGCATATATAACTCAACACCCCAAGGGTGACGACGCTAGTGAATGCGGTTCGGTCTTTTCAAATATTAGTGGATTTAACCATACTAACAGCTACTTTGAACGAGGGAGTAGTGGTAGCGGTGGTACTGGATTAAGTGGCTATTTAGAACGAGGTGCATCGTATAATGATAAATATGGCAGTGGTAGTGATAATAGTTATCCAACACAGCATCAACAATATCCACCATCCCGACAATCTTCATCCAATTCTGGGGGGCGTAGATCGTTAGATTCATTTGTTAATCAACGCTCCCAGTCCAACAATAGCAGGGTAAGAGATGGAAGGAATAGAGAGGATGATAATGTTAGTGTGTCAAGTAACACATCCAACACTAATAGTGTCGCGGCACGACGACGTGCTGCTAGACATAGTCTTGGCAGTAGCAATACATCTCAACAACAACGAACTAATAGCACTGCAGGACGGAATAGTCTGGGCAATACTCAATCAACAGTTCGAATACCAGCCCCGTCCTCTTCAGGTAGTAATAATAATAATTCAGCAAGAAGTCGAATGAGACAAAGGATGCAACAACGCACTAGTAACACCGCTAAACAACAACAACAAATTGAAGAGGTAAACATTGTAATACCATCTGAAATTAATGGATTAGATGTAAATGATTTTGCATTTGATAGTGGAAGTGTTGGTAGTAGTCGGGGAGGTAGTGTAACTAGTCGAAGTAATAACAGCCCTAGGCAGGCTGCAAATAACTCAGCCATAAAATTAATGAAACGGAGTGGCAGTTCAGGAACAGGAGGAGGACGTACAAGTCCACAAATTACAGTTAGTACCAAGTCAATGACAATTGATACACCTACACCACCTTCATCGGCGGTAATACAACCAAGTTGCACCACAACCTACTCGCCATCATCATCAAGCTCAAGCAACAATGTACAACAACAGCAACATACAATATCACCAGTAATATCAGTAGAGCAATATTCCGAATCATCCTCCTTAACATGTGATGATGTTGGTAGTAATCATTCCTTTAACAAGAATAATAATGCACAACAGACAACGACTGGTAATATATTCAAGGATGCAGAAAAAATGGGTAGTACATTCCACAAGAGTAAGAAGATAATACGACCTGGAGGTGAATCTTCGTATAATAGTATACCTGAGCATGGTACTTCACAGCCTACTACTGCTGCTAGACAACAGTTGGGAGGAGAGGAAGATTCACCAACAACGACGGTACGAAAATCTAGGATTGTATATCAATCATCAGCTGCAATTGCAAAACAGTCATCATCAAGTAAGAACGAGTTATCATCATCAACAACTAATAGTGTTAGTAATTCACCATTTCGACAAAAAGACATGGTTTCAAGGAGGTTACCTCCTTCATCGGCTGCCATGTCTTCTCCTACTCAAAGTCAACAGCAACAGAATGATAATCCATTTGCAGTCAAATTGCGTAAGACTAAGCCACCTATACCACCGCCATCCTCCTCTTCATCGTTTAAGAAGGATACAACAGATTCAAACAGTAGTCAACAAGCCAACAATGTTACTGAAGAAAATGAGGTGGAAGAAGCATCGTCTTCTACTACTTCACAACATCCATTTTTGGGACAGATTAAGTTACGAAAGACTTCTACTCCGGAAAGGGTGATTTCTGGGGTGGTGGTAACAAATGATAAAGATGATACATCCAACGAAGTGGTTAATGTAGAAGAAGAGGAGGAAGTTTTTATTCCACCACAAAAGAAGAAATTGACATATCGTGAAAAACAAGAGTTACTCCGTCAGCAACAGCAAGAGGAGGAGGAGAATACTAATGAATCGGATGAACAACCACCACCAACCAAGGATGTTGCCACCTTAATACGAGAACGTATTGCAACTAACAAATCGAATAGTTTGGCACGTTTATCATCATCTGCATCAGCTCCGACGAGTACGACTAGTAGCGGGGGCGGATCTACTTCATGGCGTGATAATTTGAAGAAGACGCCATCACCAGCATCAATTGATCGGAGTAGTAGTACTAATAATGATGCAAAGAGTGCATTGAATACCATGTTATTGAAACAACGTTGTGGTGGTGAACAGCAAACACCTCAAGAAGACAAGAAGAAGGACGAAGAGAAAGAGCCAGACCCACGAGGTGCACTTATGGCAATGTTGAATAAGCGAGCTAATAATTCCGAGTCTGCTGTGGCGCCACAAGCGAAGAAGAAGGTTGATGACGACGGAGATAATGATGAACAGCAGGTTAATCCAAAGAATGCTCTATCAGCCATGCTTGCCAATCGTGGTGGTGATCCACCGCCGCCACAGACTAGTGGCGACAATAGGCCTTCATTGAAGAATGATCCAAAGTATGAAAAGTACTTCAAGATGCTCAAGGTAGGAATGCCCATGCCGGCAGTTCAACATGCAATGACTCGTGATGGACTTAACGCAAGTGTCATGGATGGTGATCACAACCTTCCGGCTCCACTGCCAGAAGAAGAGCAACAGGGTGTGCCCTTGAAGAATGATCCAGCCTATGGAAAATACTTCAAAATGCTCAAATTGGGATTGCCCATGGGTGCTGTTAAGAATGCCATGGAACGTGATGGAGTAGACTCATCAGTTATGGACGGTAATCATAATTTACCGGCAAACTCATCCTCGAATAATGGTGCCTCATCATCATCGACGACATCAAGGAAACAACAACGGCAGAAGGATACACATCGTCGAACTAGATTACATTGGGAAACATTGGAGGATACGAAGGTTAATTCGAATAGTGTCTGGGCAATGGTGGAGGAGGATGCTGAAATAGATAAGATTGAAATTGATGAAAAGGAATTTACAAATCTATTCCAAGCAGAGCTCAAATTGACAAGCGGTGCCGGTGCTCCTGGCGGAGGAGGGAATACAAGTTCGAATAAGAATGTAGTGCAGGTTATCGATCCCAAGAGAGCAAATAATGGTGGTATTATATTGGCAAGACTAAGGATAAGTTATGATGATATGGCACAGGCCGTTGATCGGATTGATGAGACAGTCATGACTGCCAACCAAGCTCAAGGTATTATCGAATATATGCCCACACTTGCTGAACGAAAGTCACTCCGGGATTATATGAAGGCTAGTAAGAATGGAGAATCAGCCGCCAAGAACTTTGAAAGGTTATGTGAATGTGAAAAGTTCATGGTAGCCATGATGACAGTGAAGCAGTCCAAACGGAAGCTTAGGGCCTTGTTATTCAAGTTGCAATTTCGTGGGTGCATTCACGATTTGGCAAAGGATGTATATGGCATAGAGAAGGCTTGTGATGAGTTACTCAACTCTGTTCGGTTACGAAAGCTCTTTGGTATTGTTTTGAACATTGGTAATCGTCTCAACACAGCGGGCAACACTCAGAAACGCAAGGCTGGTGCCTTCTCAATCAAGTCTCTCCTCAAGTTGAATCAGGCTAAAGCATTTGATAATAAGACCACATTCTTACATTACGTTGTACTTGTTGTGCAGAGGAATAGTGAAGAGTTGTTAGACTTTAAGGAAGAACTGCCATCTGTTTCAAAGGCGGACAAAATCTATTGGGATCAATGTGTTGGAGAATTAGAAGAGGTGGAAACACAGCTGGAGAATGTCCGGAAGCTCTCACTACACGAGGCCAAGGCAAACAAGGTTGTGTATCAGCTACCAAATAAATCCAAGTCAGCTGACATGGATAATGATTCTGATGATCTCAGTGTTGAGTCTATGTCGTTGGAAGATGAAGTTTCTCTTCTACGATCAACCAAGATTGGTATGTTTGCTCTAAGCGCTATACGCAAGGTTTCTCAACTCCGTGAACGTGTGGATACTGCAAAGGAAAAGTTTGACAGTCTAAAGGAGTACTTTGGTGAAAGTGATGATTCAAAGATACAGCCTCATGAAATGTTTGAGATCATTACCACCTTCTGCCGATCTTTCGATGCTGCACGAGCTGACGTTGAGAAGAATGAAAAGGTCAAGGTAAGTTCAAATCTATGTACCACACTACTCTCGTGAGTTTATAATCTTTTTGCTAAGTCTATGTTTTGGCTACTTCTTCCATTTAGAAACGAGGAGAGAAGAAAGATAATAAGGAAATCGACAAAGGTACTCCGAGGAATGAAAAGTTGAAATCAATTCAAGAGAATCATCCAGTCAAGAAGAAGACAAGTCCATCTTTCCCAAGAGCTTCTTCTCATCAACCAAACATGAGCAACGTTCTTGCCGATATGCAACGATCATCAGCCAGATTTGGTGGTGGTCCGCCTAAGGTCACACGATACCCAGATGATGAATCATCAAAAGGTTCAAACAATAATAGTCCAAGTAATGCATCCGAGGCCATAGCCAAGGCTGCTGCAGCAGAGGAGGAACGTGCAAAGCAACTGGCCGAAGCTGAAAGGCACGAAAGAGAGCGAATTGAACAAGAGAGAATCATGGCAGAACAGGCTGCCGAGGCCAAGTGGCGTGAGCAAGAAGAAAGGTTAGAACAAGAGAGGGTCGCTGCCGAAGCAGAGGCTCGACGATTGCAGGCTGAACAGTTGGATATGCAACGGCGACAGGAAGAGGCCGCGGCTGAAGAAGCTACAAGACAGGCAATGATGCAACAACAAAATCAACAAGTCGTGGAAGACGTGGCTCCTGTTCGATCACATGAGTCTGAAGTAGATGGTCCTACTGGACGTGGTCGTGAGACTATGAAGCCATCACAGAGACAATCGAGGCGTGAGATCATGTCAGCAAGAAGAGAAAGGGCAAGAAGTCGGCACTTCCGAAATAGTAACGCATCACCAACAAAAACTGCCCCAACATCTCAAGCAACTCAAGCGCCACTACCTCAAGCATCGCCACCGCCAGCTGCTCCAAAAGAGGAGCCAAAGCAAGAGACTAAGCCCAAGGTATCTGCTAGTAATGCAAGTGCCCGAGCCTCAGCAAGGGATAGATATGCTAGACATAAGAAGATGATGCACCAACAACAAAGAAGTGGAGCCTCCCAGGATGCAAAACAATCTAGCAGGACCTTCCAATGTTAATATGAAAAAGAAAGAACATAAGTATTGTAATTTGTAAATTAAACATGTAAATAAGTACTGCATTAGGGTTCTTTTCAATCATTCTCTTGTTCTTAGATTTACTGTACAGCAATATACATGCATCCCAATATTATCAATTAAGCTAACCACTCTCACCACCTTATGCACCCGTTCCACCACCACCACCATTATTAACATACACCTTAATGCTATCAATGTGATAATCTAACCACCACCACCTTGTGTACCTGGGTGGTCTTGTGGAACGGTTTGGGTTAAACTTTTTTCAAATAAATCAAGTCCTAAGTCATTCCATCGTCCCTCCTCCTTTCTTCTACGTTCTAACGCACCAGTAGCCGCACTACCACTATTGGCAGTAGTAACAATCCCATCATCTAATTCACCTTCATCATCTAATATAGATGTTATTGCTGCCTCGCCTTTTGTTAGTGATAATTCATCATCGGATAATTTGTCTGCTGCCCAGGCATCGTCTATTATGTCTAAGTTGGAGGGACGTTGTCGTGGGTTTGTGGTTGTTGTATTTATTGGACGACGGAGTTTTGTTGCTTGTAGGTTCTTACTATCTGACATTGTACTTTGTTTGTTTGTTAGTTTTTATTGTATAATTTAGTATTTGCGTATTGATTTGAGTTGGTATCCTTTCCTTACTCAATGCTTAGCGCCGTCACTTTCGCTTACATACACCAAACTGTTACCAGTAATAGAAAGAACGTTCCGCGGTATGCCTTCTAATCTCTTCCAATACCAATTAGTTCATGCAATGTATATTTATTGACCAATAATATCAATTTTGATGTGGTGGGTGTAGTGGTATCCTTTCTTTAATTTATTCTATCACGAATTGAAACGCCGTCACTACCCCCTAGACTATTGCTATGATATATTTGACAGTATATAATAATACCTTCTGTAATCTCTGCCAATAGTAATCAATTCAATGGCAATACTTTTTTCTATCATTTTGCATTTGCAAATTGCAAAGAAGCGGTTTTCATTTTGCTAAAACTCTGTATTGGGTAACCTTTAAGAATTGCAAATTGCAACTGCAAAGTGTTGCTGTCATCAAAAAGCAGATTGATTGTTATTGGTGATTGAATATTGGTTGGTTGGCCATTAACATACCAAGTACACCGTCTATTAGTTGTGTTTTACACCCCCTTTAATTTGGTGTCGATTTATAATTAGTCGGTAGCACTTTACAACATTGCAACAACATCAAAAGTTAGAGTTAATATTTTAGAAGTTCCTCGGTGCATGAAATATATATAGCAACACATTTAGTATGAATGGTATATTCTCAACAAGTATAGGTATTTATAAAGACAAAACTATGATTATACCACAGCAGATATCATCTGTTCAACAACGACGCCGACGAACAACATATCATACTTCAACATCATCATTTGCAACGACAATAATGTATAGCCTTCTAATCATACTCTTATTGCAACAGAACTATCCAATATACGTCTTATCCTTATCAACTACATCAAACAATAATAGTAATAGTAATGTGAGATATGCCTCAGTATTAAAGGGTGCAGCAAGCAGTAGTGGTAATAATATGCAGTTATTAAGTTCAAGAAGAAGCAACACATCACAACGCAAAAAACAAACCAAGTTATATCAATTAGGTGCCCCTCCAGCTTTTGGTGGCCAGCAGGGAGGTGGCGGAGCAGGTGGTACACCTAGCTTTGGTGGATCGACATCCTTTGGTGGTAAATCACCACAAGGTGGTGGATTTGGACAACAGCAACAATCAGGATTTGGTAAATCTCCACAAGGTGGTGGGTTTGGACAACCGCAACAACAGTCTGGCTTTGGCAAATCTCCTGGAGGAGGAGGATTTGGCCAGCCTCCTGCTGGAGGGTGAGTTGTGTGTGTATATGTGTTTGTATGAAACGAGTGAGCATTATTGCTCTAGAACTCGGAGACAGTTCGTAAAGTGTCAAATTTCAAAACAAAATGCTCACATGATATGCACCAAACTTCAACTTTGATCAAAAGGGGATTTGGACAACAGAATCAACAATCGGGTGGTACACCAAGCTTCGGTGGAGGTGGCGGGTGAGTAGTTATATCCTTTATTCTATTGCTTTTAATGAATGGACATTTGTGTGTAAGAAATTGAAGTTAGATTTGTGATTGTGAATTGGTATCAATCTACTGTTTGATAGATATGATTAAGTATCATAAGAACCCATAAGATGATCAAAGAGACTATCTTGTGAAACAATTGCTCTTGTCTGTGTGGGCATTAAAAGAGGAGAAGTCGTGAATAGGAGAGGAAGAACATCAAGCTGAAAGATTTTTTCACGATATTGTTCTTGCTTTTGATATGTATCCCTTTGCTTACTCACTTTGCCGTTAATTCTCAGTGCTTTTGGTGGACAAGCTAAGCAATCTGGTGGGACGCCAAGCTTTGGGGGAGGCGGCGGAGCGTTCGGGTGAGTTTGAGCAAGAATGTGTTATGAAAAATATCGGAGAAAATGAGAGTATGGAAGTTTATGACTCTGTTTAGTGTAATTACTGAATTATCATGGTACCATTTGTCTATAGGGGCGGCGGTGCATTCGGAGGAGCAAATAAAGGAGCTGGAGGGACGCCTTCGTTCGGTTCTGGAGGAGGGTGAGTAGTTTTGAGATTATCATTTCAGACTCTTCATATGTTTTCACACACTAAATTTTGACTTATGTTACTACTTTACTCAAACGACTAGGTTTGGTGGTGGCTCAACCTCGTTCGGTGGAGCAGCAGGAGGAACGCCTTCGTTTGGAGGAGGGTGAGTAGTTTACAACACTGGGATTTGTCATACTATTGTATGATAAATGACTTTCTTTGAAAAAAATGCTCACATGATATGCACTTACTTAAATTATGACCCCTAAAAGAGGGTTTGGGCAACAAAAACAACAGTCAGGCGGAACACCGAGCTTTGGAGGGGGCGGAGGGTGAGTTATATTTCGTTATTCTGGTTCTATTGTGGTAGAAATTGAAGTCGGAAAACTTCTGTTTGTTATGTCAATTAAATCGAAGAACTGAAGAGGTTGCCAGAACTGTTTGAGAGCGTCTAACTGCTTTCGTCCTTCACACTTGCTCACTCTCTTTACTGTTATTCTTCTCATTAGAGCCTTTGGTGGACAAGCTAAACAGTCGGGTGGGACACCGAGCTTTGGTGGTGGCGGGTGAGTTCTCATTTGTATCAGAGTAATACTCGTTTCTCCGTAATGTATCCTTTTGCTTACTTTCATTTCTTAATCAGGTTCGGTGGCGGAGCTCAATCTGGCGGCACTGGAGGAGGGTAAGTTATTCTGTTCTGTCTTTGTGACTTGAACAAATGATGTAGACTATCATATCGAATTCAAGACTTTTTGTTTGTTGAGATGAACTGTGTGATTCTATTATTTCTTGTGCTCACTCTGTCTCGTTGCATTATACACTCATATTATCGTCTGTTCTGCATTCTACAGTGGCTTTGGTGGCCAAGGAGGATCTAACACTCAACAGTCAAGCAGCACGTTTGGTGGAGGAGGAGGGTAAGTGATCATATGATATGTCCAGAGAAAGAAAGAGATCCTATCCTCATACTCTGTCTTCTTATGCCTCATGCATCTTCTTGCTCTCGTTTAGGTTTGGTGGGTTCGGCAACAAGAACAACAATAATAATAACAATCAAGGAAATACTGGCAGCACATTCGGTTCTGGCGGAAGCACGTTCGGATCAGGTGGTTCTACATTTGGTTCAGGAAACTCTGGAAGTACATTTGGTTCAGGAAACAACAACAACAATATGCAGAACGGAATGAGCCAGAAGCAAAGTTTCACACAATCGTTTCTCGGCGGATTTTGCGGTGCATTATTGGGCAATATGATAATACCATTGCTCAACATTAAGTAGTTGTAAAGTTGTGTACATACCTAGTATAAGTATAATTTCTATTTATGTTATCACTGTCTTTATGAAAGATAAGATACTTATATTATTACAGTCTACTCAAGATTGGAGCTGTGATTTGCACTTTTTTTCCATTCTCATCGTTACGTTTGAATAGCCAATCTATTGTCAAATCCTTGGCCTTCCCACCCAACATAAACATCATTATAACATCCTGATGACTAGTCTCGCTTAAGTATATCTCATCACATTCAAGTCCACAGCTACGCAATTGCCGTCCTGCATCTGAAGTTGCCGTAAAAGGCACTACTGTATCTTCTATACCATGTACAAGTAGGATCGGTGGCATGAGTTTTTGTATTGTACTATCAGATCGTGATGAATCATTTGTCTGTTTCGGAAGTAATGCCAATAATCTCTTGACTGGACTAGCTCTAGTGAAATTCTCTCGTGTATGGCCACAGATTGGTTTCAAGGGTGATATCTGTTCAACTCCTCTTCCACCTTCATAATCGAAATGATATGATATATCATATGGTCCTGATAAGCCAATAAAGTAGTTTGGAATCCATGGATATTGTTGTTTTGAAATACTATTGTCCGATTGATTATTCTTCATTTGATTATCGACCCACTCAACTAACATGAGCAAACCGACATGAGCCCCTGATGAATGACCCATTACCACGTTTCCAACCCACTCCTTACCTGATATGGGTACTACCAACTCATTCAAAACCGATCCACACTTTTTCCAAGCTAACTGAACATCCTTTGTTTGATCTTCAATGATATCTTTTGCATCAGGATATGTTCTATACCCAACAATACATACGGCAAAGTTCAACTTGAGAAATGTAGGTGCCACAAGTCTATACATCCAAGGATGTCCGGCACCCCATGCACCGCCGTGAACGAAGAAGATCGTTCCTCTAACTGGTATTCTACTATCATATTTCTTTGTTGTTGTATTAGATTCAGCTGCTGGCGATGTTGGTAGGAATAGATCAATATATTGCATTGAATGATCTCCATATGCAATCTTTCTTCTTGTCCATCTTCTTCTTCTCTTCCTCTTGCTGTTGTTGTTATCTTCTATGCTCGTATCCTTTCCATTGTTGCTGTGTGATTGTATTCTACTCAACTCTATAAACTCTTTACACTCCGTCCAATGTCGTATACCTAATGATGGACAAGTTAACTTCACAGCTGTATCGGCAACTGCTCTAAAGTACCCATTATCTCTAAATGAATGTTGTGTATCAAGTGGTAATATAGTCCCTAGGAATCGGGTTAGTTGATCTGGTATTGAAAGTGATGTTGGAAGATGTGGATGGCGACTTGTTTTGTATAATTGACGTAGGTTACTGTCATGGGGTGGAAATCGAGGTGGAGATAAGGAGGTTGCCACAGATGTACTTGTTAACAGTGGTTGTTGATCTCTTGCTTTTGTTTTTGTTGTTTGCTTTGGTGGCATGGTGATATTGACGAGGTACTCTATTTGCCAAACAATAATTTGTGGATAAAAGATCTTCAATAGAATCATCCATAACACACGTATTTAGATACCAATTTGCACTTTTCCAAGCACAATATCTCACAAAAGGTCTTCAACTAAGCATTAATTGATTTCAACGATCAACTTCTTTGTTGATGCCTTCTCCCAGAGCCACATTGCAATCCATCAATAGCAATGAAATTTGCATCACAAATTTTTTGCAAATCGGTATCCTATGAGGTATCCTATGAGAGTGTAAATCATGTAGCGGCCTGTGGCTTTGCTTTGAAGGCAGACGGCATAAATCATTTGGTATTAGAATATCGTCCACATATATTGCCGATATACATCTTGAATCAGTGTATGTATTTTTGTCTCGT
>Ga0075439_12236_pt1 | contig 14393 bp, 8 predicted proteins | sample MintriSingleCell_FD_74264 | JGI IMG/M metagenome (GOLD analysis project Ga0075439, IMG submission 74264) | Marine eukaryotic communities from Monterey Bay, USA to study complex ecological interactions - Minidiscus trioculatus JGI Plate_4_G5... | ecosystem: Environmental > Aquatic > Marine >... | reverse complement strand
TTTCCGGCACAAAACCATCTCCAAATACTTCAACACCCCCGTTACTTTTGAAATTCCTTCTTAATAATTCAACGATGCAGTATCCACTGGATGTGAACTTACTACAAAAATGTTCACGTTGTCCAGTTCGTACCTTGTTACCGGAATCTCCCTTATAGAGAATGAGGTGACATTTTACATCACCATGATTATTCTGTCGACGAGTGTTATTTGTAGCTTGCATTAACAAGACAGCAAACAAAGACTCATTGAAGAGAGAGGCATTATCATCACACGCGATGGAAGAACTAATCTTGATTTCAATCACCTCACGATCAGAAAATAGTTCCGCCAATTCATACATAAAACCAGGATATCCCCCATCAATTGCTCTCTCTTTAAAACTTTGATATGCAGACTCCCCAATGTAAACAAATGAGTACCAATGGTCATCTTCTAAATCAAGGGCATTGATCTTTTCATTAACATTGGTTACCATCGTCTTCAAGTCTTCCGAGTAATCATTACGATTTTTATCAATCTCTTCTTTTGCTGACTTCCATTCACTAACTAACATCGAGTATATCTTCAGATAACTGCAGCTGATATCATCTAATGTACCCTTAAATTCGCCTTCATGTAGAAGCTTCTGAAGAGCAATAGCTTTATCCTGTGGTATCAAATTGATATCAAACTTATCCTGCAACAAAAAGTTAATGCTCTCTGTAGCAAAACCACTCAAACCTGATACCAATGTTGGTCTATTAATAGATTGCAATGAAGGCACTAAACCATTTGCGTGATGATTTATCGCTGACATATTATCGCCTTTCATAGATTGTAATAATGACAAAACTAGATCAATATTAACATTACTATGTGTAAATTCTCCTACCGATGGAAATCCAAGGTTACTTTCTTCTGTATCATCACTGGCTTGTTTTGGACGTTTAGTATTGCTCGAATCAGAAGGTGCTTGACGACGACCACCGCTTGTGTTACTCATATTCGACAGAACAACAAATAGTTATTAGTCTGAAACGATTAACGATGTGTACTGTGTAATGAAATTTGCAATTAGCGTCCAGTGTCAGCTGTCAGCTGGCCACTTTGAAACCCTTATTGGCCAGATTACTGACCACTTCAGTACAAGGCGAATTGCAAGTTCTGTTATTTCTATTCATTGCGCTGCCCGTTGATGGTGGATATGTAACTAACTCTTAAATATACTGGCAATAAGAATGGGAAACATCAGATTTATGTTAAGGTGCACCAGATATTTCTAGCCTGCACAACGGCAGTTCTAACGATCAATGATGGATGGTCAACCACCGCTGACAACACTGCAACAACTTGGTCCTTCTCTCTCAAGACAGAGTTACGGGCGTGAGGATTTGTAGCTATAATTTCAATGCATTGCAACACAATTATCTGCTTTGGAATATATGCTTCGGATGATTCAGAGGGAGATGATAACAGTAAAAGACTTGGTATGATGATTCCAATGAACTTTGTCACCTAAGAATGAAGAGAAAAGGCAAAGAGGAGAATCTCATTATAAGAGAGGAACAGTACAATATAACAATAACAAATTTACAACCATAAACTTCTACTTACATCCTCTGGTGATATTGCCAATGTTTTGACAAGTGCAGCAAGAATAACTGATAACAGATCTGCTGGTTTAGATGAAATAGATTCTTTTTGAGCTAGAACACTCGAATTCTTTGAGAAGTAAACTAATCCTGCAAGTAGAGTAGGGAGTATTTGTTTGATATTTGATGACCCCAAAAGCGATGAGGGTAGACAACATAGCATGTGGCACACGACTGCTAAAGTTCCAAGTGCAGGAGGATTTTGTGACTTCGCTTGTTCTTGTAACGTTTTCATGAGAATCGGAAGAGTCTTGTGTGTCATGCGCTGTTTCCAAAATGGTCCTCCATTGTGCACAGAAATCATACTGCCAAATGCCGATGCAGGTAGTATATAAACATGTGAGGCTGGGTTTAGTAATGGATGTTGTTGTCCTTGTTCACTCGGTGTTACCAGCTGTACTTGTGTCTCAGTAAAGGGAAATTGTGAAGTACCATTGCAGGCTAGCTCAATTAAGAATATAGCAATCTTATCCCCTGTTTGAGAGAAGGAGCCTCCCTTGCATGCTGCCGCCGAACCCTTAAGATACAAAATATGAGTGCATACAATTACAAAGCTCACACATTACAACAGAATGAACACTACTTACCAGCATACTAATTAAGTTGAGTGTATCTTCCACCTGTGAAAAGGCAGAGTGTACTGATTCTTCAGACGCTTCAACTACACTACCGGAGGCTCCTGGTGTAAGTACATCACTTACTTCTTTCTTCAGAGAATCCAATGAACTAACAAGTGCTGGCAACACTACTTCTTGTAGCAACTTTTGAATGACTAGTACATCACTTCCTCCACTTCCATCACCGGGTTCTTCACTTCTATGAAAGAGGATAGAGAACAGGCATGTAGCTGCAGCTGACCTAGAATGGTCATTGTGTTCTGAACTTATACTGAATTCTGCGAGGTATGTCATGTACTTGTGAAGGCCGCCGCCAAGAGAGGCAGAGCAACAAAGAGATTCACTTCATCAGTCTCTGATAGCGGAGGCATAATCTGATCTACAAATTGTATCAATCCATCACAGGATGATACAGAGGAAGGACATTCATACACTGGTATAAGAAATGGAAGGATTGTGGATGCTCTCTTCATCTAACAATAAAGTAATTTTGTGAGAACGAGACATTTGAGAAACTAGAATACAATATGAACAAGGATTACGACAATATACTTACTGTATCAGTAGCCACCTCTTCATCTTTTGCACGAGATTCAGGCAGTTGCAAGGTACTCATTCCGACTTGTAAGTGCGGTCTTTCACCCATTTCTTCTCCATCAATATTACTTACTTTTGAAGCCACTCCTCGAGGAGGCTGACATAGCTCTTCTATGATGTCAAACTTGAGCCCCGAACACGAAATATTGTGGAATGCATTACCTACATTTTGACCTCCATGTCGAGTTATGTATGAAAGTGCCATTACAGGAAATCTTTGATCATCTTGGTCAGACTGTAGCACAGCAATCATACTTGATAGAAGACCAGAAACAATTCTCTCCGAGACATGAGATGTCCCGTTAGAACATGCCCCAGCAAGGGATAGCCAATCAAGTCTTATCGTACGCAATTTAGAAGAACCCTTCTTTGGAGGGGAAGTTGCTGAAGACATAATCTCTGGCAGCAAGGAGGTGGCAAGCTCGTTTATCTTTCTGCAGCTGTTTGAGTCGTCACTTAGACTAAGAGATATTACAGCTCCTATCACTCGTGCACATGCAGTTTTCCAATCGAGAATACTCTTTGTCAAGTTGTCCGCCGTCTCCACTTTATTCAATACAACTCGAGACAATGATACTATTGATGTCTCAAGAGGAATTAAATCTTCTTCCTCAACTGTACTCAAATCAGCGCAAGTCAAAAGTGATTCCAACACAGCCACGGCAGCCAACGACAGGGGGCCTACTTCGTCTAGTCTTTCATTTAATACGACCGATACTTTTTGTACAGTAGACGAGAGGTATGAAGATAGAGGGTGTGGATGAACTTTCAATCCTTCATTATCACATTGCCATTTAGTTAATGCCACTCGACAGGACGAGATTAAAGCACCTATACCTCGCATTGCAGCAGATAGCTTTTCCTCGTCTCGAGATGACTTGGTTGATGACTCTCCTCTGCCTTTGCCCTCATCTAACAAGGATAAGACACCAAGAAATCGGGGATAACAACAATCCAACACTCTATTCAAAGTCATTAGACCTCCCTCAGCCGCCAACGAGGCAAAGTATGCGGTTGAGGCACGGCCATGCATCCCCTGTGGTGCTGACTCAAGTGTAGGTATCAAACGACTAAGAGTAGGTCCAATGTATGCTTCCCAAAGAGGAGCTGTATCAGCTTCGATTGATTTGTTGGTACCAGGAACAAGATAATACGCAAATGATGAGGAGAATTTCCGTATAACACTAGCAAGTTGTTGTTCATCAGCTGAAACAGCCTCCTCGTGAACACGCGCAAGCGATGAGGACAGCTCTGTCAAGAATGTAGGTGCGACTCTCGTTACATTCAATGATACATCGTTGTTGATCCCATTTCTGTTAGAAGAGGATGAACGCGGCAAGAATAGAGACGACAAGTCTTTCACAGCAGCTATCTTGTCATCACTTTCTGACTCTGCTCCATTCGATGGTGGGTCATAATCAGAAGATTTTGGTGGCTCTAATCTTTCCATAAACATTCTTGCCGATAATGTTATCAGAGTTTCATTATCTTCTTCATTTCCACCACTACTTTTTTGCATCATACTCAAATCACTTTTGTAACATGCTCCTCGTTCACAAAGAACAGCTAATAGTGCATCTTGTAACATAGCACGGGTAATTCTATGCGGATCATTTTTTGGAGGTGTAAATTGTATGGGATAGTAAGGTGCCACGGCATCAAAGATTTCAATGGAAGGAAAGCTCGCTTCTGCTTTCACGATGTCTGCGGTGAATAAGGGTAACATGACGTGTTGTACCTTATTCAACAGAAGTAGTAGTTGTAAGAGACATCGAGGATCTGTTTCACCATGCATACATGAAGATGCCATGGAAGTAAATGATGACATTGCTTTCAATAACGATGTCGGGACTACTTTGTCTTCTTGTGTTGTAGAAGAAGATGATGATTCTAACTTTGTTTGAAGTTTGTTCCACTGTAATTCATCCACTTTCAAACCATCTAGTGCTCCATCTAACAAGTCAAAGCAAAGTGAACGCTTTATACGTGGTAATTGGGATAATCCATCCTCAATATTCATTTTAGTATCTTTCTGTTCATATCCCGCCCCTCCACCTCCCCACATACCTTCATTATTGGTATTAGAATCATTAGATTGACATCTATAATTAACACCTAACATTGCCAACTCAACTCTCAACTCCATTGATTGAAACACAACTCCAATAGCTTTAGCAATAGGACATTGTAGTGTATTATCTTTTGATTCTATACTTTGTGAACTCTGCTGTGTTGGGAATATTTCAAGATTTGAACAGAGTAAAGCTTTTAAACTTGCCATTGCTGCCTCTCTTACATTATCATATGATGAATTAGCATTATCTTGTTTTGATTGTTTTGTGGCAGACATGGATTGTAATTGTTGTGTAACCTGATCAGATGTTAAATTTGTTGAATCTACATAATCATTCATTTGTTGATCATTATAACTTTCGTCATCATTATCATCATCTTCACTACTATTACTTCCAGGTCGACATAACTCTACCAAGAACCGACCAACTGCCTGTCGTACACCATGTGTTAAATCTTTACTTCCCTCTAATGCCCCCATTAAACAATATAGTGCACAAACTTTTGTACATATAGTTGCAGTTTCATTAAATGCTGGTCCTAAAGTTTTGAGCAGGAGTGCTAATGCACCATTTGCAGTAGTAGATGATGCATTTGATATATCCTGCAGAACACTAGTAGAAGTATTGGATGGAGTAGATGGAGTAATAGACGTAGATGAAGATAATCCATCAAAATGTGAGTAAGCTTCTTGTTTGAGTTGATTCGCTACATCACTGCTACTACTCTTTTGGCACAAATCCAGCCATGATTGGAAAGTAGTAGTATTGCTCATGATATTATATAGTTATATCTGCAAGGTATAATTAATATAGACTAACTCGACCTCACCAGTGCAGATTAGGGGGTTCACATATGCAAAAGATTTGAGGATACCATTTGGGTATCCTATTATGAGAGCGTCGTATCGTGATATTGGAATCTAAGCCTCTGAAGACTTGATTGGACTTATGTTGAGCTAAAAGCATGGTTCTGCTAGTCTCTAATACTATGAATTTATATCTACATAGATGGCCTGGATAGGGATGAATTGCATGTGTTATTGTCCTGACCTCTTCTTGATGATCTCCGATCATCGTCAGCTAAAGACGAAGACTTGGCTTTGAGCCCTTTCCTACTTGGCGACCCTCCTCCTAGTAACGCTGCTATTTCCTCATCCAAGTCTTCTCTACACTTGCTACTTTTTGGCTTTGCAAGTTCTACTTTTCGACGACTGCTGTTGACACTTAATGATTCTGGGGGTGGTCGATTTCCACTGACACCAATTTGTTGATGAAGAGTTGCAAATGCTTCTTCCTGCAACAGATGAGGCATGACTCCACTTGCAAATAGAGAGGCAAGGTATGAAAACCCAAGGAATCCATCAAAGGAGACCAATCCAATCACAACCAATATAAGCATCATCAGGCCCAACAAAGGGTTGGCCATTTTGCCTATTCTTGGGGGTATCACAGGCTCTTCAAAACCGGGTGGTAATAACCAGTCGAGAGAATTGAATAGAATCTGAGCTCCCGCTGAGTATACATCTATAGGATAGTGTACACCATCGTAACTTTCCGAGGCTCGTGAATTAGTAAATGCTGGCCCGTCGATAACAAAGGATGATGATGATAAGATGCCATTCCGAGCATACACTGCTCGCATAGCTTCCATATCTTCCTCTCTCATGTGATCGCGCTTTTCTTCAGTATTCAATGCCTGAGAGTTAATGGTCGTAGGTATAAACCAAACAACTGCAGAACCGTATGAGTCTTGGGCCTTTTTCATTTCCTTGGCAAGCTCTTTGAGTGTTGCAGCATGGGATTGACGATCTTCATCACTCGCATATACATGCAGACGATCCCAAGCTCCCCCACCTAATACTATAAGATCTGGGTGTTTGTTGCCTGCACTCCCCGTTGCCTGTCGGTTAATTTCCTTGAGAGATATGAGTTGATCTGTCGCGAGTGGAGCCCACTTGAAGTCGATTGGTGTTGTTTCCCACAACGTATTGCTAATATCTGCATGCTTGGGACCAGTTGCATCATATTCACCACTGTTTGTGATACCCATTGCCCTCATGGATGCATGATAGATATATCGGGTCATACTATCACCTACAAAGACTACTTGTCGTCTACTGAGAGCTTTCTTCAACCTTGCTTCATTCCTATGACCGAATCGACAATGAGTTCGGGACGGTTGATCTTTCCATGCCCAAACATACGAGTTGCCATGAGGCTGACAAGTACCATACGAAGCCGCACCGTAGTTTCTATAGGCCATACCTCTACTGGACTCATTACATCCATCAATTGGTACCCATATTCCATCATTTATAAACGCGACACATCCTGAAGGGAGTCGCCCAATTGCGCTCGCTCCAGCGGCTGCAAACTCATTCCAAGTAAGGCCTAGTAGTATAACAACCATGGCACCAATCAAAGGAGGGCATAGCTTTGAGTATATAGATTCATCTTTTGAATCGTCTTCAGTTGAGAAGTCAGACATTTCCGATTGTGAAGTCGCAGAATAATCATCTTCATCAGTAGAATGTTTCATCTTCTTTACTGTTTGTCGGTATCTAGACCAGCTTGAATCAATCACCGTTTGATACAATAGTGTGCCACAGAGCATGGAGACGACTCCAATTACAAAACCAGTACACATATCCAAACTCTCCAATAGATATGCAGTGCAATAGAACCCAGCAATTGTAACACCCATACTTATTAGTGAATTGATACATGCCTGTCGATCATTGGGTAGTAACATACCACGAAGTAATAATGTCAATTTCTTGGCCAGCCTGGTATCAACACCAGAATTGTCTTTGAATTGGATGTTAACCATATATGATGTTGCATTAGATATGTTTCTAATGTCGTTTTACCAATTTCATGTATTAATTCCATTGTGTATGATCTCATTTTGGGTGTTATATTTCGTAGATAAATGTATGTTAGAAGTGGTATTATACCAAAGTATGAATTTGTACCATTGTACGATATCTTTTCATACATTAATGGTCCCTTCATCCATATGTAGAATACTGATAACATACCCAATGCTATCGCAAGTTTACTCATATGTTGTGCATTCTTCCTCTTAGCCTCCAACTTACGAAAGAAGAGCAACAAAACTGGATAATTATAGGCAAATATCATACCAAGTAATGTACTCCAATGATCCAAGTATGATCGAAAGTACCATTCCCAGCGCTCACCCATTGTTGCACCAATAACTGGTTCATTTGATAAGAATATACCAACTAACTTATCAAATATACCCAGATCAACATCCCATAATAAATAAATAACTATTGATGCTATACCCAATTTAATCCGTATCCACCACTTTGTATAATTCTTTTCCTTACCAATATACATGACAATATAAACCATACCAAAAAAGTATGTATGTAATGGACATATATAATATAATATATATGTATTACCATGTACTAAACATAAGAAGAATACTAAAAAGTTCAATCTCCATAACATTTGGAATGTTCGTACTAAGCTATAATCATTTGTATTGTAATAATATGTAAAATTACCATAACCTGTTAACCAAACGTAACATGTTATCATTACTCGTATACCATTGTATATTTCCATAGCATGCATGTAATGATATAACAGGAAGGTGAATTGCATCCAACCTTTCCATTCTTCCGTTTGGTATCTGTTTAGTACTTCATTCTCGGGTGCTACGCCGCTTATACTGTGCTGATTGTGATGAGTTCGTTGTTGTTGAATTGATATCGTTGACTTTTGATCTTCTTCATGTATCCTATCAAGCTGCTTACCACAGTTACCACTACTAAAATTCTTCTTATTCCGTCTATTCTTAATAACACTATTCGCCTTAACCGAATGACCACCAGCAAAAACAACAATTAATATAGTCCAAAAGAAGAATTCGTCACGATCATATGTCTTCTCTTCATGAAAGTAAAGCGGATGATGTTCACATATATAACTATAGAATAATATCAATGCGAAGATTGTACTTTGATATAATAAGTTATAGATTGATGATAATGATTTGATGTCTAATGGTTGTTGCTTTGGAGAGCTGTTGTTACTGTTGTTATTATTATTATTGTCTGTGGATGAACTAATACTGTTGCAATTTCTCCAACACCATAAACCAGTTAGCCATAATCTAGCGGCGATACTTGATGTTGTAAATATAATTGATCCGAATAATATTGCCATTGCAATTGTTGATGTGGATACATTATAGAATATTGAGTTGTTATTGTTGGATGCATAGTATGTTGTTGTTTCGGCCTCATCACCAAGGTCATCTTCTTGGAGATAATCACTCATAATATTATAATTTGAGAGAAGTATACTACGCTACTTATCTACCGCGGTGGAGACAAATGAAAACCCAAGGCAACGGCGGGGAGATATTTCATATAGATAGATAACAATGCCGTGGCGGCGGATGATTGGAGGTATTTAGTATTTATATAACGACTATCGCGCTATCAGCCTCTTTACTCTTTAGTTGCCCATTATTGCAATCCCAAAAATCGTTTTAGGTTTAGGATGAGAATCTCTTGATAGTTGTTGATTGTTGACTTGCTTTGTTGATGTTGCGTTGTTGATACAAAGGCAGATAAGTAACCAAGCAATGGATGGAGGTAGTAAGAGTGGCAATGGAAGTAATGATGAAAGATACTCATCTTATAGACGCAGTCCTTATGCAGTATTAAATCTATCACAAAATTCACTCAATAAAATCAGTAATGAGTCGATAAGAGATTCATATAAGCGACTATCACGCTTGCTTCATCCTGATAAACGTCCTCCTGGTAAAGAGAGAGATGATGCTCAGGCATTGTTCATTGAGCTACAACATGCATGTAAGTTTATGTACACTAATGCATATGATATGCACAAATTTTAATATCTTCTAACCCTATGTCGTACGATATTCTCGATACCAATTAGATGAAATTCTAGTAGATCCTGCACTACGGCAAGCATATGACGAGTTTGGTTTTACAGCAGTAGATGTAGTACGTCATAATCGGTACAGTGAGGACTCTTTATATCAACATCTATCAACACTCCATGATGAAGGGAAGGAGAAAGAAGCATTAGAAATACTCATTATAGTGTTGGAGGACAAGAAACGAAAGCAGAGACTAAAAGAATGGGACTTTAATGCTAATATAGATGTTCATATGCATGCTTGCAATGATGGTGGCACGATGGATGACTGGCCAGACGTTACCTCAACTAATGTATCATTAACTGCATCTGTACCCATTCCTACACAAACGACAACATCAGCACAACCAACAGCAGATGACAATAACAGTAATGAAAACCAAATATCTACAAAGAAACAAAAGATAAAACTTGATATAGGAGGACATTCAAGTCTCGATAAGGGATTAGGATCAACTCAAGGTCTTCTATCTGCAACATACCAACCTGTTGATCAAACTACCATAACATCAGATCTAGCTTTCGGAAGAAAGAATATAGAAACATCAATATCAACATCTACACAATTAGTCAATGGTATCGGTTTATCAGCTAAAGTCACACGTCAATTTGATCCAACTAGTGATAAAGATGGAAATATTGGCTTTGGCTTCTCATCGAATAGATCTCTTAGCTTGTGGAACGGTCGAACTGTCCATGCAATGTTTGCTTTGGGTTTAACATCAAGCCTAACAATGCAATATGGTGTATTATCTGCAACGACTTGGGGATTCAACTCTACAACAAACAGAGATGAATCGGACAAACCTTTGCCTCGCCTATCTGCAAAGCTAACTCTTGGCTCACAATTCCCTTTTGAATGTAGCATAGACCAGCCACACCTGTCTGATTCTCCATATAGATCAGGTCGGGCATCTGTATCTTGGTCACCAATACAAGGGTACAAATTGAAGGCAATGTTATCTCGAAAGATACCACTAAGACAATGCAAGCATCATGATAGTGAATTTGCTTCCAATCTTGTGCTTGGTGTTGAACATACAGGGTTTAGTGGACTCAAATGGATAATTCGATATCAACGACCGGAAGGTTTGTCAATCAAGATACCGGTGGTTATTTGTAGCTTCTTATCGCCAGTATATTGGAATCGAGTTATCTTTGTCTCTGCTTCTTCAATTTTATTGGATGAGGTAATAGGACTGGCAGTCAGTAACTCATCATCAGAAGAGATCATAGATGTGGAGTCTGATACTGAGAAGATGCACAAGAAAGTATCAAAAAAAATGCTCACTTGTCAAAATGAAAAGAAATGGTTGGCTTCTGCTCAATCAAAACAAGCTGCAGAGAGGCAGCTGTCTTTCATGATACCTGTTGCAAAGATGAAGAGACATCGAGAAGAGTCGAATAATGGATTGGTCATTATGAAAGCGACATATTCGTCACTCAGGACATCAGTGGATGTTACGCATCAACTCCAATTTTATGTCAACGCGAGCACATTGCGGCTACCACCATCATCAAAAAGCTTACTTATGGGCTTTTATGAGTTGGTGGATGGGAGTATAAATCAACTTGTTATGAAGCAAAGCAAATCAAGTGAATCAACTATATATGATATTATTTATCAATGGATATACAAGATAAACACCTGGCTTAACCGTCTTCGAATAGGAGGAGTAGATACCCATACAAAAGAGGAGGCTAACAGAACTGAAGAAAAACATCACGTAACACTATCAGTAAGATATAGATATAGAAAGGAAGTATTTGAAATAGTAGTTTTTGATACCGAGTCCTTGGAGATACCAAACAATCGTGCCATCAATTTGGGTGAGAGTGATATTGTGTCTTGATTAAACCTGTGATACCTTAATTCACGGAGTAGTAGTAATGATACAATATCTTAAACTCTATCACTACATGTGTTTTACTTCTTGAAGATAGTGTACACCCCATCATTCGAAACCTCCAACTTCTCCTCTTTGCATAGTCGCTGTAAAAACACTGCCAATTGTTGTGGAGTCTTATCATACTTGTGATCCGATCCAGCTACAAATGTCTTGAGATTTGAATGAATTCTTTCCAAATTAAGTTGCTTCAAGTTGGAAAGCATGCCAAAGATGTACGATTCATACACTTTCATTTCCTCTTCTGCATGTGCACCAAGGGAAACAGCTCCTTCTTCGTCTTCCTCTTCTTGTTGAAAACTCTGGTCAAGAGCATCAGCTTCACTAGCAGATATCAAAGTATAGAGAACATCATCTCCTCTACGCTTGGAATGTAATACTCTCTGATTCACCCAAAATCCCATTCTTTTACGAACAACGTCCTCAGGCATTTCAGTCTGCATGGATAAATCGCTAGCCGTCCACTTAGGCGTATCTTCAAAGTAATGAAGAAGAGTTGCCTGAGCTGGAGTGCAAGAGACCTCCTTGGTATGAGAGACGAGCTCTCCGTCCTCATCGTGTTCATATGCTTCCACCTCAAGTTCAACTGTACCTAATTGCTTCATCCAGACTAGTCGACGTGGATTCTTGAGCCTCGAGTACTCCCAACTAAACTCATCCAGCTTACGCTCGATACTTGGATGATATTTGATCTCTTCCCTTTGAAGTGTTGGCCAAAAGATGTGTGATACAATAGTGGCATCCACTGCTGGAGGACTGTCTTGGCTTGGTCTGACTCGAGATTCGAGTGTGGATTGAATATTTGTGTGGATACGTTTTGAATCATCCACATCCTTGATCATAACTTCACATTGTCGTAATGACTGTTCACCAAATCGTAACTTGAGTAGTTCTAGATTGTGAACCTCCTTGTCAGTATCGTATTCCAAATTACTCAATAATTTATCAGCAAGCATGATTCGATATTCATTGACAAACAAATCTTTACTGCCGTAAATCCCCACAAGCATGGCTAATATATCTCCAGACCGGACGGAGCTAGATGATACCCTACCCACTTGACCAGTTAAAACGCCTCTTCTCTTGAGTATTGAAGGAGGAGGTTTCCAATCAAAAGTAGGTGGTTCTTCATCATCTTCTTCATCCAGTTGTGATTCCTCAAGTGGCTTTGCATCCTGTCGCCTCAATTCTTCGTATAATTCTCCACCGTTTTCCTCATCCGTCAAACTAGTAATGATACATCTGATGGTATCAGATCTACCCTTCAAGTAGTCACGAACAGGTTGAGTAACCACTTGCAGAAGCTCCCCGCTTGGGTCCATTTCCCGTAATACCTTGATTGTATTAATATACACTTCAATAATCTGATTTGTTTCGGCACCAGGATGCAGCAACCTTGCTAGTAATGCCTTTCTCCATTCATCGGCTAACTGTTGATACCACAATCTACCAGTACGATCAAGAGCTACAGTCAACTCTTTTACTGCCGGTAAAGAATCTGGATATTCAGTAACAAGATCAAACAACTCCTTCATCCGTACATTGATAAAGCATTCGCTTGCTGCGTATTCAAGTTGTGCCTCCCATTGATCTTTTACGAATGTTTCACTTCCTACAACTAAGAATGCCCATGGTAGTAACACCGTATTTTTCCATTGTAATACACGTTCAAGTATTCCCTCTTCTTCGAAATTACCTGCAACTAGACCATTAATAACTCTCATGGTGACTGTGTGTAAAGCTTCCCGAAATGGTCTACGGAGTTGAATTGGCACCCATCCCAATATAGCAAGTGATTTATATAATTCATCTTCTTGTTGAAGAAGTTGAATATCTTGTTCATTATTTTCTTCTACTTCATCTTCTATATCCATAGAATCATCCATATTATTATCCTTCTCCCATAATCGTTGACGTGCAGATAATAATGCTTCGAATAAATGTTGAAAGTCATCTAAGAATGATGCCGGTGCCTTTGAAAATATACTTGCTGCGAGACGTCTTCTTTGTTCATCGATATTGTTACTATTATTTTGAAGATAGTTTGATAACTTTAACAACCTCTGTGGTAAACTTTTCCATGATGTGTTGTTTTGTGTACTGTCTGCAGTGGCGAAGAAGTCTCGTGCTAATGCAGTTGTTGGACGATTTTGCAAGGCCTTGGCACGTTCCATTGCTAACGCTACTCGCCTTTCATACAATTGCTGATAGGATGCTGTAGTTGTCGCCATTGTCAAATTATTGTTATGCCCAAGGTAATTGAGGTATGTAAGTTTTTCATTTAAAAAAATAGAGACAAACTTTGAAGACCTTAACTGTAGTTAAATACTGCTGCCGATATAAATCTGAGCACACTATTCGAAAGGTCGTCAAAAACTGATCTAAAGATAATATTACCAATATACTGGAGAATTCACGGCAGTATAAAAACATATAAGTTCAACACAACACAAATTAAGAGCACAACTAAAACTCTCAACTCTCATAAAATTTGAAAAAGTTATCTCTCCTCACTGGCCTACATGTGTAATGTATTCCATCCACTCACCTCATTTAACATTTACTAGCCGCCTTCGGCGGGCTAGCGCTGCGCGAATTAAAGTGTTGTTGTTA